>Ga0065721_10048818_pt1 | contig 77564 bp, 60 predicted proteins | sample Mesricmetagenome_FD_59108 | JGI IMG/M metagenome (GOLD analysis project Ga0065721, IMG submission 59108) | Mesophilic microbial community from rice straw/compost enrichment Sample: eDNA_1 v2 (version 2) | ecosystem: Engineered > Solid waste > Grass > Composting > Bioreactor | place: USA: Davis...
TCGACGTCCTGTAATTGCTCCTCAATCGTTTTCACAGAGATCACCCGTCCCAATAAATAATATTGACTTATTCATTCGACGGAAATAGGTAGAAATTCCTTCCAGATGTCTTTAGTTCAACTTATATAGTTAGTGATTTTAACACGTACTGTATGAATATTACAGGCACTTTAAGTTACGTTTTAGCCGGAAATGAAGAAAAAATTCCGCAAAGACAAATTGAACTATTACTTTTATCTTTCTTTGATTGGTTTCCGCAATACAAGTTTATTGAGGATGAAATTTGTGATTACTCCAATTTTAGCCAGGAATATAATAATTACGATGAAGCTCGAATCTTACTAATAAGGCATCTATCTAATCTATACCCTTAAGCTCCTTCGAGAAACATTAGGTCTTTTCACAAGAGAAAACGGAGAGTGAATATTTTGGAGAGAAATCTTCTGCTGGCAATTGCATTTTTAATGGGATTTGTTTTTACTATCTGCCCAATTCCTGTAGCTTTGAATGCTTTTGATGTTTTAGGGACTTTTTTCAAGAATATATTAAGTCTACTTGGTTTTATATTAATGATATATAGCAGCATAGAAATCGTCATTCGTTTAATTAAATCGCATCATTAAATCTACAGAAGAGATTATCACATTTTTTAATTTTGTCTCACACTTAGGAGGTGTGCAAAATTGAAATTACTGTTTACCGCGTTTCTTGCCATTCTGTTGTTAGCGGGATGCTCCTCACCTCAACCAGAAGGTTCATATCCGAAGGTCGTTGCTTTGAATAACATCCTGTTTGGCTTGTCGGTGGAGCCAATCACACAAAATAAAATGGGGAATCAGATCGGTGTAGTGAAACGACTAGTCCAGATAATGCCTAAAGCAAATGAAGAATCCAATGATGCACCAGTTGGAAGCAAATTATTCGAAATCAAAGGAATAGATTCCAGCGAAGCAATCGCAGTTGAAATAAACGGAAAATACCGAAAAGCAATCAAAAACGGACCTTTAAAATAAGATCAAAGGACCCGGAAAACACCGTTGAAATTGGAGCCGGCCACGGAGCTATCTCACGTATTGATGAATATCAGAGCATACGATAACTTCATGCAGCTGCAGTATAAATCTTATTATGAAATGCTTAAGCAAGCGATCGTTCCTTATGGCGAGCATGTCATTAAGATGTATGGGAATGAGGTTGTTTGTGAAGTTAAACCGAAATATGTGATCGGAGCTTATTGTACACATCGTTATAACCCGGAGGAGCACTGGCGAGGTGGTTTGAACGAGAATGACTTTGTTTGACGTTTGAATAAAAAAAGTAAGAAGACCACCTAACATTGAAGGCCATTCAGAAGGTTATTCTCATGGTTAATTGACTGACGAGTATGGACAACACTTCTGATACCAAAACTGAAGAGAATGGTATCCTATTTCATAGACTTATGTTGATTTTTTGTGGGGATTTATTGAATAACCAACATGACTTAGACTATAATATGAAGTATAGGAGGTGTATATGATGTTTAAAGAGCAAGATGAAAAGGCTTTGTGGGACACTGTAGCTATACTTCGGCATGAAAGCAGAATGGATAGCGTAACTGCTTTCTTTAAAATGGCGGTGGAAAGAACCCTTGCTTTACTTCGTAAACCAACAGACTTTTTAGAAGTAGTTCCTTTTGTTATGCCTCCGGTGGATATTCTTCAATCCTTCCAGGAGTTGGATACCGAGATACGGCGAACTATTCGGTTCGGGGAACATCAAAAGACGTATTTCCTTTTGGTTGAATATATTGATCGACTGACAAGTTTTGTTCCCAATGATGAGTTGGATGAGATGCGAAAATTAATTTGGGCGAATATGCTGGCTGCTTCAGAACCAGCTACTATTCATGTTCAAGAGAAAGTAGAAGTGTACACTTCATCAGATGTAGCGGAAATCCTAAGTGTCTCGGATCAGACGATTCGTCGTTGGTGTGAAAAGGGGAAATATCCGGAAGCATTTCAGACCGAAGGCGGTCACTGGAGAATCCCTCAAAAGTATTTCAAGATTACCCTTGAACAAGCACGTAAGCGTAAGGCATTTGAGCAACAACTAAATGATTTTAACGCGACAAAAGGGGAGGCTAACGAGAGTGAGTGGCTTAAATGATTCTCCCCATGTTCTTTTCGATACTACGGTGCTCTGCGGAGCGATCCTTGGCCCGGGAATCAATCGTCAACTGTTAACGCTTGCCGCTCAGACGGTTGATTACCGGGTTGTTTTATCGCGTGTATGTTTGATGGAGTTCTATCATAATGCCGTATTCAAAGGGATAGGCAATAGGGTGTATCCTGTAGAAATCGTTGAAGGTTTCTTAGAGACATTTGTATACCCTATATTGGATAATGAGCCGGCCGTAAACAGTCAGGTGGGTAGGCACGCTTTCGAGATAGTCAGAAGATTAGAAAGTCCTATCGGACAAGCACTGGCAGAAATAAGCGATTGCGATACAGAAACGGCCCTCAATATCGCTCGAGACCAAGGTTTACAGGATCCACTGCGCAAATATGATGAAAACGATGTTCACGTCTGGGTAACCGCAATAAGGGAAGAGTGTAAGTACATCGTTACAAGTAACACCAAACGTTTCCCCAAAAAGATCGGAAACATTGAAGCTTTAAGACCAGGCACTTTTTATAGCATGATTTCAGATGACTAATACATAAGCTTGTACACATTACAACGAAGAATCAATACAAAACCCGCTCCCAGCACGAAACAGGAACGGGTTTTATCTATGTAAGGACAGCTCCGGAATTAAGTTTCTCTGAAATGTTGGCTTGATGGGTCGTTCGCTCCAGTTGTTATCGATCTCGAGCCGCCCATCCTCAGAAATGAGGTCAACTTCTCCCATTGATTCAGGCTGTAAGAAACCGTTTGTCCAACCATACTCTTCGGCAGTGTTCGAGAGCGCAGTTGCTTGAGCCACATCAAATAAGCTTCCAGTATGGGAAGGCTTTGCTTCTTCCTCAGCATTTCGTTCTTCCGGTGAAGCATCCTTCAGCTCACGTTCAATACGGAAGAGCGTATTACAGTAAGCGAGTCCTTGTGCTTTTACCGATATGAAGGATTAGAGGAGCACCGAAGAAACGCTGCCCGGTAGATCAACAGCGCTAAGTGGTAAACTGTACAGGAGAAGTCTTTGGGGAAGGAGTATTCTGGAATGTACTACACTTAAACTTGTAGAGCCAATATTTGAGGATTAGTTTTTCAGCTAAACGTAGGAACGATATTTTAACACGATAATATATGGGGGTAAAAAGTTATGTATGAACATCTCGTCGTTTTCAAATTCAATTCTAATGTCACACCTGCCAAGCAACAGGAACTGCTGGATCAATTGCTCGGATTTCAAGATCGTATTCCTGGAATTCTCGATATAAGTGCAGGCATCAATGTAACTGAAGAAAAGGAAAATGTACATGGCTACACACTCGGATTACGGGTTACATTCGATAGCCTTGTATCGCTTCGTTCATATGGACCTCATCCTGTCCATCAGGAATTTGTAAAATCACTAGATGGTCTGCTGGAAAATGTAATAGTAGTTGATTATCCAAAGGTTTAGTTCATGTGCACAAACGCAATACTGATTCAACATTCGTTGAATATCCACCAGGTAGTGCTTGAAAACATTTCACTGGATCGTTACGGAGAACAATAGTTCAAAACAACACTGTGGCAGCTGATCATCAAAGGATCGGCTGCCACTTTTGTTGAAGCCAGCAGGATAGTTGCATACGGAGCGTTATGATAATATTGGATAATTCACTGGTGATATTAATGGGGGTATCTATGAATTCAGTCGATAATTATATTCACTCAATTAAATCTAACCTCGAGAAACAATCCGATTTATTAGTGGGAAATCTAAAAAAAATCCTCATATACAATTTCTCTTCCGATATAGAGTTGTTGGATTTTTCCTTATTCATTGAGCCTACAAGGTTCGATTTATCAATAAGGAATATCACCAGTTAAATGAGGATCAATTAGATGGTTTTTTTGATTTTTACGAGCATAATGAAGAAATTTTATACTCACAAGAACAAAAAGTATTTACTGACTGGTTCAGTGAATGTTGGGAAAAGGCTGATGGAAAATCGGTGAATTTACCATCTTACTTTGTTTTTCACGATGATTATAAATCATTTGATTTAAAAAACAATCAATGGATTGATGATGAAGATAAATGGTTACAAGTATATTGAATTAACAGAGAACATTAGTTCAAAACAACAAGACAGCAGCCTGTAAGCATTTGGTTGTTGTTTTTGTGTGTTCTATTTTTTGGAAATTGTGTGATATGATAATCTCAATTACCTAGTTAGAAACATCAATGCATCATGGAGTTGAATTGCATTATCAGTTGTCAAAAGAATTGTGAGTTCGGGGAAAATAGTGGAGCGAGAGGCATTAGTTTTAATACGAAATTCGACTGCAATTAGAAAACCCAGAAATAGTTCATCTCAAGTATTTCGATAGAAAGTGAGGTATCCCGTGTACTACTCACTGAAACATTTACAACATGCGTATGAGGCTGGAGAGAAAATGAAGTTTCTGTTCTTCTGGGGCCACACACCTTCGGTAGATGGTCATATTAATGCCAGTTGTTTAAGCCAATGGTGGGAGAGCACATTTAGTGTAGAGAACGAGCAGTATAGTTGCGCTGAGCAATTTATGATGGCCGAAAAGGCTCGGTTATTTGGGGATGAAGAAATGCTCGAGGCAATCATGAAATCGAAGCTTCCTAAAGAAATGAAAGCCTATGGGCGTGCAATTAAGGGGTTCAATAATGAGGTTTGGGAAAGCCGTTGTTATGATATCGTGCTTCGAGGGAACCTAGCAAAATTCGGGCAAAATCAGGAGTTGTTGGACTTTATGAGGCTTCATCATAATTTCGTATTTGTCGAGGCTAGCCCAGTGGATCATATATGGGGAATTGGACTCGCACAAGATCATCCGAACGTAATGAATCCAATGTTATGGGAAGGAAAGAACCTGCTAGGATTCGCTTTGACTGAAGTCCGAGATCGGTTGAATAATGAGCAGACGTTGAACTAAAGGAGAACGATAGCATTCAGTGGCATCTTAGTGCAGCAGTCGGTTGATATTGATCGGTTGCTGTCATTTCTCCGTATATAGAACTTTGAAACAGGAGGAGCCTATGGCAACTACACATGTCTATTCAAAAAAAGAAGAATTAGCTAATGCAATTACCCATGGTATTGGTGCGGGATTGAGTATTGCCGCATTGGTACTGCTCATTGTTAGGGCGAGTTATATTGGCGAAGCATGGCATATCGTATCGTTCACAATATTTGGTTTTTCTATGTTTATTTTATATATGTCATCGACCCTCTTACATAGCTTTCCAGAAGGAAAAGTAAAGGATCTATTTGAAATTTTTGATCATGGATCCATTTATTTGTTTATCGCTGGCTCATACACACCCTATCTGCTTGTTTCAATACGAAGCCCGCTTGGTTGGAGCCTATTTGGCGTTATTTGGGGTATAGCGATAAGCGGTGTAGTGTTCAAATGTTTCTTTGTAAAAAGGTTTCTATTCTTATCAACACTTGGTTACGTCATTATGGGGTGGATGATCGTCTTTGTATGGGGGCCTTTGGCTGACCATTTATCACATGGCGGACTTGTATTTCTGGTCATCGGCGGCGTATGTTATACAATCGGCAGCATTTTTTATGTATGGAGAGGGTTCCCTTACCATCATGCGGTATGGCATCTCTTTGTGATCGCCGGATCGATTTGTCATTTCTTTTCCGTTCTTTTATATGTTTGAGAAAATATAAAGAGGAGACGATTATGAAATTCAAGATTCCGATCCTTATTCTTGTATCACTGATTATATTAACGACTGCCGCTTGGTTTGTGTATCATCACTCCAATAGAACTCAAGTAATTAGCAATCCAGCAAAGATGCAAATGTGTAATGATACCGGCCTATTCACTAAATTATCTGGCACAAAAACCAAAGCCTGGGGTTTTGGAGTTAATATGAACATGATGTTTAACGGTTCTGTAGCATGCATCTACGATGGTTTTGGCAAACCTGCAATTAGCAGCATTATTTTCTCTAAAAATAAAAAAGAAGCACAGATATATGTACAAACGGATAATAGGATATTGGACCAAAATCGAGTCCAGGTGATCTTGCCTGCTGTCTCTACTATTCAAGTTTTTGACTCTGAAACGAATGAGAGCTATTTGCTCTACCCCGAGGCATTTCGGGATTTAACTAACGAGGGCCATTAGTGAGAATACCAAATAAGGATGGTGACAAAGTGAACGTACTCTTGGAAAAGATCACAGAAGAAGGGTTAGACACTTTAAGGAATCTTATTGAATTTACCGCTTATGATCTTTCGGAGCTAAATGGCTCTAAAATAGACGAAAAGGGATCGTATATATCGAACCTCAATCACAGAGTTTGGCTTGATGATCCGAGCTATGATCCATATTTTATTCGGGCAGATAGGGAATTGGCCGGATTTGTTATTATTAAACATATAACCGAAGAAGACGTATATTATCTGAATCACTTTTTTATCTTGAGAAAGTTTAGAAGAAATAATATAGGGAAGACAGCAGCGATCAAGTCGTTTAATTTGTATGCAGGGAACTGGAGAGTGAGCGAATTCGATTGGAATACTCCTGCACAACTCTTTTGGCGAAAAGTAATTAAGGAATATACACAAAATAATTACTGTGACATTAGACGAAAAGATAATAAGGGGCCAGCACAAGAGTTTAATAGCAATAATAGCTATACAACCGAATAGACACTATCGTAATGCAAGTGGACGTTTTAACGATTAGTAAAAAGAGGCTGCCTGAATGGCAGTCTCCTTTTACGGTTATGGTCTTTTTTTCTGTGAAAATCAAATCGCTCTATAAATAATACAAAGTTGGTGATGGAGTTATGAGAAAAATGTATGCAGCCATAATCATGATTCTACTAATCACGATTATTATCGGATGCAAACAGGATCTTGATCATTCTGATCGAGTAATAACAAACGAAAAAATAATCCAATTCCAAGACTTTGATGTAACTTCGGAGTCCACAGAACTGGAGACATCGATAAGGGGAACCGTATTTCTTAGTGGAAAAGGAGGAGTTCCTGAACATGCACAGATAGTTGCTATGATTGCTATAGATCCGGAAGATTGGGGAGGGGTTGGGATTCAACTTTCCGATCAATGGAACATTTCCAGCATAACAAGCAGTTATCCTGAAGGGAAAGAAGATAAAGCACCTGAGCATTATACAAGCGTATGGACTACTGCGGGTGAAGCTGAGCATGGATGGAATAAAATTATAGAGATTGGAAGAGATACTGAGCGTTGGACTCCCACGGGAGGCGGAACAGGAACGATTGTAATTGAATTGGATATTGATGATAAGAATAAGAGTAAATCTGATGTATTCAGCATGACTGTTGGAGTTGGATCAAAGGAAAAAGACGGGATAAGGTCACTCCACCCGGATTGGAAGCTTATAGAGATCCCTATACAATAGCTCGGTAATAAAAAAAGCGGCAGCTGATTCTTTGATCAGTTGTCGCTTTTTTCATGCAGTGCTGCCGTTTCTTTTATAGCCTCTATTTCATTCGCAAAACGTATGCTGCCCCTCCTAAGGACGGCGCAGCCGTTTATGCTTGTAACATCGCTCTTTACGATACTATTGTGTTCTGGTAAACTGAATCCGATTAATTGTTAACCATTTTAAAATATTTTAGGTTAACAATTAAATTGTGAATGGATGGTGATCTAGTTGTCAATGGACTTTAAACAGCTTGCAGCAGCGGATAAGTTGCACTTATGGCATCCTTTTACTCAGATGAAGGATTATAACAACACTGAACCACTGATTATTGAACGCGGGGAAGGTGTACGGTTGTTTGATGTTCAAGGGCGGGCTTATTATGACGGCTTTTCTTCGGTCTGGCTAAACGTACATGGACATAATGTGCCGGAGCTGAATCAGGCGATTACGGATCAATTAGGACGGGTTGCCCACTCGACACTGCTGGGAATGGCTAACGTGCCGGCTATCGAACTGGCAGAAAAGCTGGCGCAGATTGCTCCGAATGGCCTGAACAAAGTGTTTTACTCCGATTCCGGTGCAACTGGCGTAGAAATTGCAATCAAGATGGCTTTCCAATACTGGTATAACCGGGGGCATCTGAAGAAAAAATCGTTTATTACATTAGATCAGGCCTATCACGGGGATACGATTGGTGCTGTCAGTGTCGGAGCAATACCGTTATACCAAAATGTATTCCGGCCTATGCTTTTTCCTGCACATGTGATTCCTTATCCTTATGCTTACCGTCATAAGGGAGGAGCAACAGGAGCAATGGAAGAAACATTGAGCGCTTTACGCGGGTTGCTCGAAGCTCGCGGGGATGAGATTGCAGCCCTGATCGTGGAGCCTATTGTACAAGGGGCCGGAGGAATTATTGTGATGCCGCCGGGCTGCCTACGTGAGATGGCCGCGCTTTGCCGCAAGTACAATGTGCTGCTTATTGCTGACGAAGTAGCGACGGGTTTTGGGCGAACAGGGGCGATGTTTGCCTGTGATCTGGAAGGGGTGTCTCCGGATTTGATGGTTATCGGCAAAGGAATGACGGGAGGCTATTTACCGGTTGCCGCTACGCTTGCGACTGATGAGGTCTACGATGCATTTTATGCAGATTATGAAGCCCAGAAAACTTTTTTCCATGGTCATTCCTTTACAGGGAATCCGCTTGGCTGCGCTGTTGCGCTAGCAAGCTTAAAGCTATTCGAAGAGCGAAGCATGGTGGAAGGCGTACAGAAGAAAGCTGCATTTGTTCAGAGTAGGCTTGATACGCTTCAGAATTGTCCTCATGTCGGCGAAATTCGGCAAAAGGGGCTGATGATTGGAGTGGAGCTCGTACGAAATAAGGAATCTCGGGAGCCGTATGAATGGAGTGATCGTATCGGCGTTCGAACAGCGATGCGTGCCAGAGAACGGGGCATGCTTACAAGGCCGCTTGGCAATGTGATCGTCTTTATTCCTCCGCTTGTCAGCACGGAAGAGGAATTGGGCGCCATGTCTGAGATACTTATTGAATCTATTATCGATGTTACTGAGGGCGGATTCTTAGCATGAGCGGATTTCGCGGGTTATTTATTACGGGTACGGATACCAACGTTGGGAAAACAGTGGTGACGGCTGCTCTAGCCGCAGCACTTCGCGCTGAAGGACATAATCTTGGCGTCTGGAAGCCGGTTCAATCGGGCGCGTCTATCGGCTCCGGTGAAACCGACGCTGAGCGGTTGATTCAACTCGCCGGCATGGACGAATCCGCTGAAGCTGTTGCTCCATTCACATTTGATGCGCCAATAGCACCTTTCCTGGCTGCACGACAGGCGGGAGTGAACCTTACCCTGCAGGAGATTTGTGAGGCAGGCAAGCCGCTTATGAAGCGCTACGACTCTTTGCTTGTTGAAGGTGCTGGCGGGATTGCGGTTCCCTTGACTAAAGATGCGCTTGTAGTTGACCTGATTTCGGAACTCCGGATACCGGCTCTGATCGTAGCACGCTCCGGCCTTGGTACCGTTAATCATACGCTCTTGACGGCTGCTTATTTGCGGCAATATCGGATCCCCATCGCGGGAGTCATCATGAATGACGTTATGCCGGACTCGAATGAGGATCTGAGCATTTTCGGGAACAAGGCTTTGATCGAAAGCTATGGCGGCCTGAAGGTTTTGGGACGGTTGCCGCATTTGCCGTCGACAGCAAATCCAGACAGCCTAATACATATCGTTCGAGAGACGGTTCAACTGGCCGCTGTCAGACAAACAATCGCAATACATGGATAGGAGATGAGGACAATTACTAGAATGGAAACGGAATCTTCATACCAAACGCTGGTGGATAAGGCGCTGAACGGACAAGGTTTAACCATGGAGGAAGGGCTTGCTGTTCTTGAGACGGATAATGATCAATTGCTTCCTTTGATGCAAGCTGCTTTTCAGGTCAGAAGGCATTTTTACGGTAAAAAAGTGAAGCTGAACATGATTATTAATGCCAAAAGCGGGCTTTGTCCCGAAGACTGCGGATACTGCTCGCAATCGATCGTTTCGACAGCTCCAGTGAAGAAATATTCCTTGCTGGACAAGGAGACGTTACTTGCCGGCGCACGCGAAGCAATGGACCGCAAAGCGGGAACGTATTGCATCGTCGCCTCAGGGAAAGGCCCGACAGAGAAAGAGCTGGATCAAGTCGTATCTGCCGTTCAAGAGATTCGTGAAACCATGCCTTTAAAAATCTGCGCATGCCTTGGCATATTAAAAAACGATCAGGCTCAACGCCTCGCTGAAGCGGGAGTTCACCGATATAATCACAACCTGAACACAAGCAGATTGAATTACCCGTCAATCACAACTACGCATACCTATGATCAGCGGATAGAGACAGTGGAGCAGGTCAAGGTGAGCGGCATGTCTCCTTGCTCCGGTGTTATTATCGGGATGGGGGAAACGAACCGCGAAATTGTAGAGATGGCTTTTGCCCTGCGGGAGCTTGATGCGGATTCAATCCCTATTAATTTTCTTAACGCGATTCCAGGAACTCCACTAGAGCATGCGGGACGCACACCAGCGATGAAAGCCTTGAAGGTATTGGCTTTGTTCCGATTCATCTGTCCTTCCAAAGAAATTCGTGTGGCCGGGGGACGCGAAGTTAATCTTCGTACCTTGCAGCCGCTGTCCCTGTATGCAGCAAACTCGTTGTTCGTAGGTGATTATTTAACAACTGCAGGCCAGGAGGTTTCAACCGATCATCGAATCATTGAGGATTTAGGTTTTGAGATTGAGCTAAATGCGTTGTAAGGGGATGCTGAGGATGGACTGGATGGAAAAGGAACTGGAGGCCCTGGAGCATAAATCGCTGGTTCGTCGTTTGGATGTGAATTCTCCTGATCCTGCAAGTATGGGATATATCATACGCGACGGACGACAATTATTAAATTTGTCTTCGAACGATTATCTGGGGCTTGCCCGGCATCCTGCTATTATTCAAGCTATAAGTGAATCTCTTCTTGCAGAAGGAGCCGGATCTGGAGCTTCGCGTCTGGTGACCGGGAATCAACCGGTGTACGGGCAGCTTGAAGAGGCTGTCGCACAATGGCAAAGCTGCGATGCGGCACTTGTTTTTGCTAATGGATATATGGCCAACGTTGGAGTTATCAACGCTCTTGTTGGCAGAGGCGATGTTGTATTCAGCGATCAGTTGAATCATGCAAGTATAGTGGATGGCATCCTGCTGAGCCGTGCCGAGCATGTCAGATACCGACACAACGATATCGAGCATTTACGCATATTACTTGAGAAGCATCGAGATAAACGCCGTAAGCTGATCGTAACCGATGCGGTTTTCTCAATGGATGGCGATGAGGCGCTTTTGCAGGAGCTTGTTAGTCTTAAACAGGAATATAACGCTATGTTGATGGTTGACGAAGCGCATAGCGGAGGGATATATGGTGCGCGCGGCGAGGGCTTGAGCCACAAGCTTGGACTAAAGCATGAAGTCGATATTCATATGGGAACATTCAGCAAAGCATTTGGACTTTACGGGGCTTATGTTTGCGGCAGCAGCATGTTAATCAGATGGCTGGTCAATAAGGCTCGAACCCTTATTTATTCAACGGCATTACCTCCTGCTCTTGTAACCGGTATTGCAAAAGCACTCGAACTTGTACAGACAGAACATTGGCGTCGGGAACGGCTGTATCTAACGAATATCTTTTTTCGTTCTTCCTTGCAGAAGTCCGGTTTTCGTGTGAGTGACGGCAATTCGCCCATTGTGCCTTTGATCCTGAGGGATAATGATACAGCCTTGCGTTTCAGCCAGGCGCTTGAAGCCGAAGGAATCGGTGCTGCAGCTATACGTCCTCCTACTGTACCGGAGCGTACAGCACGTATCCGGTTTTCCTTGTCGGCGGCGCATTCGCCTGCTGATGTAAGCGAGGCTGTGTCCCGAATTTGCAGCGTTGGTGAACGGTTGGGGGTAATTGCTTCATGCAAACAAAGCTAAGAGGCACCATTTTATGGCTGGCGGGATGGGGGTTGCCCCTTACAGTCTTTAACCCGCTGCGTCATTTGCTGCCCGATTTTCAGCATATTGACGTTGACTACAGCGCAATTCCTTCCTCTGAAGCCCTGTTACAGCTGACGGAAAAAGCGGCCAAAGAGGCTATGTCCCTGAATTCCGGACCATTGATTATTGGCGGCTGGTCCCTTGGCGGACTATTGGCACTTAGACTTGCGGCTCAAGGACTTGCAGATGGGCTTCTCTTGTTGGCTTCAACAGCTAAATTCACTCGTCCAATAGAGCAAAACAATCTCGGCTGGGCCGATAGATATGTTAGGCGGATGATCGCGGGACTTGGGGCAAACCCTCAGCAGACCGAATGGAAATTCCGGAGTCTGGCGTTTACGGATGAGGAATCTGCCCTTTGTCCTCCTGTTGGAAGCTGGACAACTCCGGCATTAATCGCCGGTCTTGAGGTTCTGCGCCATGTGGAATGCTTGAGTCTTTTGCCTGAGATTGGTCAGCCTGCTCTAGTTGTACATGGTACCGGGGATGCTGTTTGTCCTTATGCTGCTGCAGAAGAGCTGTATGCTCGACTGCCTCGAGCTGATTTGCTGGCTATCCCGGGCAGCGGGCATGCCCCGTTTCTGGGGAGAGAGGCTTTCTTGGCGGGATCGTTTAGGAGTTGGTGGAATGAGCAGTAGAAAAACAGCAATCACATATAAATTTAACCGCAGTGCTTCGAGCTCCTATGATACTCATGCCCAGGTTCAGCGAAAGATGTCCGGAATGCTCGCAGCTGCCATCAGACCATGGATGCCTGCAGGGAATTTGGACAAAATCAGTATTCTTGAGATAGGATGCGGTACCGGGGATTTTACAAAATGGCTGTTGGACAACGGGGCCCGCGCTGCTATCACCGCGATAGATATAGCGCCTGCAATGATTCAGGCTGCCAAAGAGCGTGTTTTGTCGAATGATTCAAGCAGTAACGGGGAGTCTGCAGACCATGTTCAATTTGTTCTTGCTGATATTGAAGTATGGGCAGAGAGTGCTCCTTCCAAGTCATTTGATCTTATTGTGTCCAATGCTTGCTTTCAATGGCTAAGCAATCCGGAGCAAACGATGCGGCAGCTTGGCCGCCTGCTGCGCGAAGACGGTTTGTTAGCATTTTCAACATTTGGGCCAGGTACATTCCATGAGCTGCATGCGTCATTTGATGAAGCTTATGTCCTGGCCGGAAGGGTACCTCAAAGACATGGATTATCTTTTCTATCAGCACAGCAATGGGACAAAATGTTAATAGACACGGAATTCTCGAACATCCGATATGAGCAGCTATGCTGCAAGGAAGAGTATGGAGCGGTTAGAGATTTCCTTATGTCTGTCAAAGCGCAAGGAGCAAGCGCTAGCGACGCGGTTATGATAAGCAATCAAATGTCCCGGCGTTTGTTCACTGACATGTATAAAGTGTATGAGAGTAAATTTAGTACGGCAGGCGGTATCGCAGCGACATATGATCTTCTGATCGTATTGGCCTCTGCAAAGTGATGTTCAAGAGTGACATGGCAGCTCAATGATGGAGAGGGATCTGATGAATATCACATCCCTCTCTTAGTTATGGATATGAACCTGTGAATTATTGAGCATTGGAGAATTTACGAGAGATATTCCTATATTCTGTGGGCGATATTCCCTTTTTAGCTTTAAACTGCTTAATAAAGTAGGTGTCATACTCGAACCCCGTAGAGAGCGCAATCTCATTAAGCTTCATACCTGTATGTGTTAAAAGATCGCATGCAACTTTCAAACGGTATTCCAGCACGTAACCTATTGCCGTATTACCGCATCTCTCCAGAAATAATTTATTGAGAGTAACGCGGTTCAAATGGGCGCATTTCGTCAAATCCTCTAAAGTAATTTTCCTCGAGTAGTTTATGTGTATATATTCTAAGGCTAAATCGACGGGAGATTGCTCACTGATCCTGCTTAAATCCTCAAGCAGCCCCAAAATTTGTATAAGATACTTTTTTATCCTGCATACCCAGTTTGAATCGCTTTGTGCCTGAACCTCCATACCAAGAATAAAAAACCATTCAAATAAATAAGGATACGTTTTTTCAGTTACACGGGGAATCCTTAAAGAGAGCGCATCATGTTTAAAAAGCGAAAGTCCTGTTTGTATTCTTGGGCCAGATGGAAAATAACTTTCCGTTTCTGGAAGAGTGATGGTGTTGAGAAACGGGAGATCATAACAAAAGGATTGGGCCGCTACATTAACTTTCTCGTGGACTTCGATAACATCATCTTCATTCAAGCAAAGGACAGCCGGTGCGGCAAGGGATATAGGATGCTTGTTGAATAGTCCTTTCAAGGCTCCTGATGTAATCAAGATAATCGTACAACGTTGCGAATAAGGGAGGCTGCTAAAGTCCTCCACGGCGATAAATTCAATATTTACGGAACGCTTTTTGTAACGGTCGGTCTGGGGCATACTGGTCACCTATCAAATAGTATAGTTAAATGCTTCGTTTATAGCATAGTATCACAGAAGTTCAAGGGATATTATTGCAATAAGATGTACAGGGACAAAAGGAGGAGAAAATGATGTCCGTTGAACGGTTCCATATTCATATTGCTGACGAAGCTCTCGATGATTTACAGAGAAGATTACACCATATTCGCTGGCCGGATCAATTGGTACACTCGGGCTGGGATCGAGGTGCTGATCTAACTTATTTACAATCTCTTATTTCGTATTGGCGGGAGAAGTATGATTGGCGCGAACATGAATCTAAGTTAAACAGCTTTTCCCAGTTTCGCTGCAATATCGATGGCATTGATGTGCACTTTGTACATGAGCGCGGCAAGGGACCTAATCCTATGCCCATCATTCTGACTCACGGTTGGCCGGACAGTTACCTCAGATATCAAAAAATCATTCCCCTTCTTACAGACCCAGCCAGCTATGGCGGTGATTCCAAGGATTCTTTCGATGTTATTGTTCCTTCATTACCCGGTTTCGGATTCTCTGGCTGTCCTGCCCATCCTGGCGTCAATAACTGTCAGGTCTCCGAGATGTGGGTGAAATTAATGACACAAGAATTAGGATATGATCAATTTGCTGCAGCGGGTGGGGATATAGGCTCCGGGGTTACAAGATATCTGGCATCGAACCATCCTGAACTTCTATATGGGATTCACCTCACAGATATTGGCATCATAAGAGATCTTCTTATATCCAATGAGCAGATAAAACTTTCAGAAGAAGAACTTCAATACAAGAGAAAAGCAGCAGAATGGATTTCCCAAGAGGGAGGGTACATGTCGATACAATCTACACGACCACAGACCCTTGCATATGGACTTTCTGATTCGCCGGCAGGTTTAGCCGCTTGGATTCTTGAAAAATTCCGGGCTTGGAGTGATTGTGGAGGTGAGCTCCGGCAAAGATTTAGCGAAGATGAGCTCCTCACACATATTATGATTTATTGGCTTACCAACACAATCGGGCCGTCAACGCATATGTATTACGAGAATTCACATTCGCTGCCGCCATTAGGCTATATCAAAGTACCAACCGGGATTGCATTATTCCCAGCAGATATATTGTTGCCGCCAAAAGAATGGGCAATGCGCAATTTCAATATTACTCGTTGGACTTCCATGGCTCGTGGCGGACATTTTACTGCGATGGAGGAGCCGGAGCTTCTAGCCCAAGATATTCGTTCCTTTTTCAAGCCTTATAGAGGATCGTTGTAAAAGAAGGAGCATCTCGATGTGAAGGGATCATCAAAAAAAATAATGTGCAAAATGCACACAACTTATGTTATATTGTTTTAAGTGCAATATGCACATAAAAAAACGAAAGAAGGGTTTACTACTATGAAGGCAGCAATCGTACAAGAAAAAGGAACAATTCCCGTAATAGGCCATTTTGATCCTCCAGTTGCAACAAATGAACAAGTATTAATTAACGTTTCGGCTGCAGCTTTGAGTCGGGTCAGCAAATTCCGTTCCATGGGTATGCATTACTCTTCCGAAGTTAACTTTCCAATTGTAGCGGGTATTGACGGTGTTGGAGCTTTGGAAGATGGATCTCGTGTCTACTTTGCGCTGCCTTCTGCACCATATGGTAGTTTGGCTGAAAAAACAATTGTCAATAAAAAATTAACTATCCGTTTGCCGGAGGGTCTCGATGATGTTACTGCTGCGGCAATTGCCAATCCAGCCAGTTCGTCATGGGCTGCATTGGTCTTTCGAGCCCGTTTTACAGCCGGGCAAACGGTATTGATTAATGGTGCTACTGGCCTTTCCGGAAGCTTAGCTGTTCAGATCGCCAAGAGTTTGGGGGCCAAAAAAATCATTGTAACCGGACGCAACGAATCGAAATTGCAAGCACTTGGAGCTGATGAAGCTATTGCATTTGACATGACAGCCGACAACAGCATAAAACGATTTGAAAACGCCCTGATGCCAGTTATTGCTGAAGGTGTTGATGTTGTATTGGATTATCTTTGGGGAGATAGTGCATTAGCTATTCTGTCTGCTCTTGCTAAGACGAATACGGATCGTTCAACGCGTTTTGTAAGTATTGGAACTTCATCCGGACAAGAAGATATCTCCTTACCTTCAGCTATTCTTCGTTCATCAACAATTGAACTTGTAGGCAGCGGAGATAAGAGTGTGTCAAAAGCTGATATGCTATCGGCTATTAAAGGTGTATTTGAAATGGCCTCCAAGGGGAAAATAAAAATAAACTTAGTGGAGTATAATCTAGAGAGTATTCAAGAGGCTTGGAATGCTCCCTTGACACCCCGACCTGTTGTAAAGGTAAAATGAAATAATGGAAAATGAAATTTTTAAAGCACTGATAGATTTAGTTTCCCTTATCAATCGTCCGGATCGTGATAAGAAAATGATCGCAAATGCCGGCGTTAATCTGGAAGCAGCGACCTTCCGCGTGTTTGTTGGTATTGCCCATCTCCAAACGACCAGTGTTGGCGACTTGGCGGCCATGATGGGGAAAAACTATTCAAGCGTTAGTCGGCAAATTGATAAGTTAGAGGCTGCAGGGTTGATTCATACTTATCCGTCAAGTTCAGATTCCCGTATTCGTGTATCTGAATTGACGAAATATGGGGAGCATATTAATGCAACGATCAGCCTTGCCCGTGAGAGTGTTATGCGTGAAGCTTTGTCGGACTGGACTCCAGAAGAAAGGAATGTATTGCTGAATAATTTAAGGCGTCTATTTGAAGCGTTACAGAAATTCGACTAGTACTTCCGGGAGAAATACCGTAACCAGTTAGCTAATATTTTGATAACGGACAGGGGTTAGATCACAATGATAAAAGGCTTTGGAGGAGTATTTTGGAGAACCAAAGATCTTGAAGCTATCAAAAAATGGTACAGTGAAGTATTGCAGCTTGAAATAGGAGATTGGAATGGGACTATAATAAAACCCCAATCAGGAAACCAGACGATCTTTTCTTTCTTTGCCGAGGATGACAGTTATTTTCCAACAGAACAGCAAGTGATGTTGAATTTCCAAGTGGATAATCTAGACGAAACGATTAAGCATCTTGAGCATATTGGTGTAGCTCTTGCGAAGCAACAAGAGACTAGTGAATTCGGGAAGTTTGTTTGGATTAAAGACCCTGAAGGAAGACTGATCGAGCTTTGGGAGAAATAACGAGCAGGCATTTATTTGCTGTAACATAATGGGGCCGATTCGCTCGCTAGAGAAACGGCCCGCATCAGTAAATTAAAGAAGTGATTTTCATAAAAAAGCGTTGCAGAGAACATATTATCTCTGCAACGCTTTTTTTCATTTTGATCCTTTTTATCTTTCTTTTGTAAATTGTAAGCAAGCGAAAGCCACCGGACCTCGAGGCTAACTTTTGGCATGCCTCGAAGAAGGAATCTGTGGAAGCCTCGGTTATTCTTGCTGACCTTTATTTAATCGACTTTCTGATGTCTTATTTTAATTACCAACGTCTGTTCTTAGAATATATCCCAGGAGTAAGCCCAGTGTATTTCTTGAAAACTTTTGAGAAGTAGTATACGTCTTTGAAGCCGCATTTTTCAGATACCTCTGAGATGCCTATTGACCCATCATATAGCATTTGTTTTGCTTTTGAAATTCGAAGTTCATTTAAATAAGCGAAGATCGTTGTACCGGTTGCCCTTTTAAACATACGGTTTAAATAATCAAAGTTACAGTCGTATCTTTCTCCAATGGTCGCTCCACTTATATCAGAGGCATAATCATTTTGAAAGTAAGATAACAGATCATGAATCATACGGGTAGAGCGGGATTTTGAAATGGAATGCTCACTGAATAGTAAGCTGGCGGTAAACTCCCTGGATAACGTAATCAACAATTCCAATAAAATACTGCTCGTCATCAATTGGAAGTGTTCTAGACGATTATGATGTGACTCTCTTAATTTATGGAGAAGACTTACGACAGTGCTGGAGGGCTTTGAGTGAAAGTTTTTTGGAACAATAATCGTTGAGGGAGCGTTTTCACTACTATCACATTCATGCGTTTTTAATGCAGTCAGCCTCTTGGTGGTTAATTCGTTTTTTAGACTTTCAGTATTTTTAACCTGCTCCTCCATTTGACTATGCAAAAAGTGAATATAAAAATAGGTGCATGTTGCAGCTTTTGTTCCGTAATGCTCCATATGCGGATCAAGGATTAGCCAGTCATTAGGTTTTAGAACAAAATGACGATTCCCTTCATTCAGATGCATTTCACCAGCAAGCACATAGTACAAAATGAACTCTTCTGTTTTTCTTCGGATATGTACATGGGGTGGTGATACGGTCACCTTTTCCATAAATATTACTGTTGGTAACTGGCGGCTGTTCATTCGATAATGCAAAATAGGCTTCATTTTTACCGGCTCCAAGTGTGAATTTCACTAGCGTTGCATTAATGTTCTCCAAATTTTCATAACTATCTTATTATGCTACACTAAGTCAAATGTGGAAGATAGAATTTCATCGAACTTAATTCAAAAGCCAACATCAGATGGTCACAGAAAAAGTAGAATATATATAATTTTTGAGGTATTAAAATATCTCCTGACAGTTTATTCGCCAGGAGATCGTTCTCTTTAATATTTTTCTAAAAAACTTACAATATCTTTCAGTACAGCTTCGTTTTCCGCAACGAAATCTTCAGAGGAAGGATTTGTGGATGCTGTATTTATGAGTTGTAGATGTATAAGTATATTTTTATATGAAAGGATAGAGTTAAAGTCCCCTGTATTACCTTCAATATTTGGTTTGAAATACAGTAGATTCTCTCCTTGACTCACATTAGTAAATATCCATCCTGTAATCAGTTTATACCCTTTTTCAGCATCTTCAAATGTCAAGAATATCTGTGTAGGATCCGTATTCTCATTCTCTAAGGATAAATATTTTTTCTTACCAAATGACATTTCATCATTCACTATTACAACATACGGATTTTCCAAGGTTGATGCCGATAGTTTCATTGGAATAGTTGTGAAATTCAATTTTTCTTTAGCTAATTTAACAATATCGATATACTCACTATAGGAAAGCAAACTTTGCTGATTCTGTTGATTTGCAGTATTGCTAACATTATCAGTGTTTTTGCAAGCTGTTAAACATATGAGTAATGTTAGAACCATGATTGAAAATCGGACTATTTTCATATCATAATCCTCCTTTTAGATAAAATAACACTAATGAAATGATTTTTACACATAATCATTTCATTAGTGTTTACTTTTAAATTATAGCTCCGCCGATGAAAAATGCAAAGTGAACACGCTTGAATTATTCAAAGGAGCCCATCCACCTTCATTGGTTGTAACTGTATTTCCTGTAGCAATAAGTCCAGCGACCGGATTTAACATATATTCTTTATACTTCGCCGTACCATAAGAATAGCCACCGTCCAAGAAAGCATAGATATACCCTGTTTTCCCTGGAGTAACATCGATGGAGGTAAGTGCTTCATTAGAACTGGAGGTAGTAACAGTATTGGTGTACGTTGCACCAAGTGTCGCACTTAATTTTTGGAAAAAGTTAGTTTTGATTTCTGCTGTAGTGCTGATCTGAGCACTTACTTGCCACGTTGAAGTAGCAGTACCACTTTGTTTATAAGTTAATGGTTCAAGATGTGTGGTCCCGTTGTAAGCTGATACCACGCCTACGTTATAATGATACATGCTACTAGATGACGACGTTTGTGTGTAACTACCAGGGATATATTCATAATAGAGTGTATTATTGTTATTCCACCAGTTAAAAGTTGTGAATTCACTACCACCTGAGGAACTATTGGGTACTTGCCCGTTTTCTATAATGTTATTTTCAGTAAATGGTGAACTATCTAATTTAGTTATTTTTCCGGTTGAATCGGTAATATAACCACTGAATGGTGGGATAGGATCCTGAGTTACTTCTCCCCTCGACCATGTCCCTTCCAAACCATTGTTGCTTTCCGCTGATGCATATGACGACATGCAAATTCCGGAATATATTGTTAAAATAGCTAAGAATGAAGATGTTTTTCTGAACATTTCCATTTCTCCTTTTTATAAGTAACTATTTTTAAACATTATTTTATGTTTTTAGACAAGCGACTTCACGAGTTGAAAGCTGCTCTCTAGCTTGTCGTGTACTCCCCCACCTCACATTTCTCTAATTTTGTAGAAATTATATCCTTATAATACATATATTGTAACTTCCACAATCTAAATGGTAGATTGGAAATAACGAAATTTCAATAGTAAATTTCTTTCCTCTATATATTTAAACATAGAGTTTCTTACTAGTAATGAAATATATCCACTGTAGTAATCCACCCCGCAAATCACATTGCGGCTTATATTAAAGCTGAGTTTAGGTAAAATAAGGGGTTTTAGTGGCAGTTTTCTTGGACCGCAATTAACTTTGGTAAAAACCGCAATACTTATTGCGGTTTTTACCAAAGTTTGAACATTTTGTGAACGGCAGTGATATAGTTACTATTAGGATTTCTCACTAGTGTTTCGTTATTGTTGTCAGATTTTTCATAACTTTCTGTCTAATAAATATTTGGGCAAAAAAAATCCTTTATACAGATATGGCAGGTAGTCCTGTCCATAATCAAAGGATCTTGCATGGCAAAAATAAGCCATTATCATCGTTTGGTAAATGGTTAGCACCAATATGTACGGGAACGTTTACAGAATGGGGTGAGGAATCCCGGCAGAACCTAACGACTGCAGCCTATCTGAAGTTGTTTCTTCATGCACAAATACAAGGCCGGGAAGGACTTCGGCATATTGCGGACGATGTGCTCTGCAAGTTGTTTCAGTTTGAACTTAGCTCATATTGATCTCAGCATCGAAACATAAGCAGGTGATTCCGGAGTTGTTTTAACAGTCGGACAACAAGATGTCATGCCAGAGAAGGCTGCCATCACGAATGAATGATCGCGCAAAGCTTGATAAGCTTACTGAATGAACCAGGCGTCGTCACATGGCTGAAGAACAACGCCTGTATAGAACCGCTCGATTCCCTTGAAATCCCGAAAATTGCAGCGTCAGTGAAGACATAGATGTGTGTGTAGGCTCACAGCAATAGAAATGGAATATTTACTGCGGTTAATATAGACCGAAAAATCGCAAGGCAATCTGCTGTTCTTGCTCACAAACCGATTCAATCTTATATGTGACGAGATCAGCGACATGTATCGGAGTCGGTGGGCAATTGTGACTCTTACTCGTAAAGCTGGAAGCGGATGATGATCATAGCCTGTTGAAGTTAAACTGATGGTTAACGAAATTGCTCTGGTTGCCTTACACCCGATGTTTGAATCGAATGAAACAACAGCTGAATCGAGAATCCAAAGGAAGGCGACGAAGAGATGTAATGGTTTAATAGCTAGGTTGTCGCTCAAACGAATCGCTCTAATCATGCATATTTGTATTCATCCAAGTGAGACGAGCTACCTTAGGAAGCGATCGACTTTTTGGATTCTTTATTCAAAAACATGCATTTAAATTTTCGAAAAATGAACGGAGCTAAGTTTATGCAATGCCAGTGTGTGAAATTATATAATCATAAGTCATTAGACTTTACGTAAAGAATAGTTGCTATTTTCTAAATGGCATAGGGTATAAAATTTCTGTCATATTTATTAATTATATTATAGCGCTAGACACTGCGAGAGCAGTGTTTTTATTTTTCCCGTTTTGTGCTAAACACTTATTCTGAAAAAAGTCGTTATTTTACAAAGATAATGGGGTTGTACATTGATCTCGCCTCTATCTTGATCTAAAAATTATAGTGTAGTTCAAATTTTTGTCGGAGGTAATTGGGATGAAGATTAATCTCGTAAGTTCGATTGCCAGGGATGCGACGTTCATCAAAAAAGACACGGACAGCTGTGAAGTCATGCTTGGTGCGGATGGTGGAGGGATAACGCTTAATCAAGTCAAGGATTCCGGAAAACGTTATATTGTTGGTGACATAGAGGTATTGGAGGATCACTCTGTAGCGATGATGTTTCGATGCTTTTTACCTGAAGAGAACAATGAGAGGATCTTCATGCGTTTCGGACTGCTCCCTCATTTTAAGACAAGAATTTGTTTAGATCTTCATTTGCTGGATAACAGCACTATCTTTACAAATCGGACGCCAGGAACACTAAAATTGGTTGTTCATGGGCAACGTACTGAGCTCGGAAGCGTGGATCGATTTGAATTAGGGATGGAAAAGACTTTTCATGACGTCAAGGTACGGCTCGACAATTTTTATTTAACAAACGAACAACCAACCGATTTCCCTATACCTCAGAAAAAAATGGTGGATGAATTTGGTCAATGGAAAGAAAAAGACTGGCCTAATAAAATACGTTCTCTGTCGGAATTAAAGGAGAAACTGCAGGCTAATGAGGGCCCTGCCGAGTATCCCTTTCCAGAGTGGAACAAATGGGGGGGAGATACAAATCGAAAGCTAAAAGAAGGGACCGGTTACTTTTCAACTTTTAAATCAAATGATGGACGATGGCATCTGGTTGATCCAGACGGCTATGATTATTTTTCTTTAGGTCCTTGCGGCACTAATCCCGGAGATCGTTGCCGTGTGGACAGTTTCGAAGAGCTATGCGAGTGGCTTCCAGATATAGACGATCCGGAATTTAAGGAGTTTTACAGTATCGGGACAACCAGACGCGCAGCGTATATGCCTCTGGATCAATATAAAATCATACGCTTCACTGCCTTAAATATGAAAAGAGTTTATGGTGAGGATTGGTTTGAAAAATGGGAAGAAATATCTCATCATATTTTGATGAAAAACGGAATCAATTCCCAAGGGAATTTCCCTGGATTAAGTATTAATAATAATGAGACGAAGCTGCCCTATGTTCGAGAATTGCCCCATTTTCCAACAACGAATACGTTGATTTTTAGGGACTTTCCCGATGTTCTCTCTCCCGAATATAAAGAGAAGTCGAAGCAATATGCCGAGCAGTTAACCGCATGGAAGGATGACGTATGGCTTATTGGCTATTTCCTCAGGAATGAGCCGGAGTTTAACTTTGTGGAAGGGTTGGCCATCGCCGATGAGGTGTTGCACAATCCCGCAGAAACGCATTGTCGATACGGCTTCATAAAATACTTAAGATATACGTACGAAACGATCGAGGAGTTAAATAAAGCTTGGGAATCCAATTTCATAAGTTTTGCAGACTTTGAAAAACCAATAAATTACTGTTCTACGACTTATCCCAAATCAAAGCCTGATATTCGAAAATTTTCTGCGCATCTGATTCGTGAATATATTAAAATACCGTCTTTGGCGTGTAGAGCCGTTGATCCCAACCACTTGAACCTCGGATTAAGATGGTCAAAGGCCTATAATCTTGACATGATGGAGGGGTGGGAGTACTTCGATGTGTTCTCCATCAACTGTTACGATTTCGATCCTACACGCGATATGGATTTTGTTAAGAATGCAGGTGTGAATCTACCTATCTTACTTGGAGAATACCACTGTGGGGCGCTGGATAGGGGATTGCCCGCCACGGGTCTGAAGGGAGTTCCTAATCAAGAAGAGCGCGGTGTCATGTGGAGGCATTTCGTAGAGAAAGTCGCAGCTCATCCATATGGAGTAGGCGCGCATTGGTTCCAGTATAACGATCAGTTCTGCCTGGGCAGATATGACGGCGAGAATTATCAGATTGGCATGGTAGATATTTGCATGCAGCCTTACAAGGAGTTGATGGAGGCAGCTTATGAAACTTCAAAAGTGCTTTATCAGGTCAAGAATGGAGAAATTATGCCCTATGGCAAGAAGCCAGAATCGATACCGATGATCGGATATTGACAGGGGCCGTGTTTCTTTTATACAAGGGAGGATAAAAAAATTGAAGTATAGACGTGTAGGGAATAGCGGTATCAAAGTAAGCGAGATTGGGCTAGGAAGCTGGCTGACTTATGGCACGGCTTATGAGCAGCAAGCTGCAGACGAATGTATTCGGACGGCTTTCGAAAATGGGATTAATTTTTTTGATACGGCAAATGCATATAACGGGGGAGCAGGGGAGCAAGCATTAGGCGCAGCTCTTAAACCGTATAGCCGTTCAAGTTATGTTTTATCGACAAAAGTATTTTTTAACATGGGACCAGGACCGAATGATGGCGGTTTATCACGTAAGCATATTATGGAGCAATGCGACGCGAGCCTGAAGCGACTCGGTACAGATTATATCGACATCTACTTCTGCCATCGTTACGATACAGAGACACCGCTTGAAGAGACTCTCCGCGCATTGGACGATTTGACGGCGCAAGGCAAAATCCTGTATTCCGCTGTAAGTGAATGGAGCGCTGCCCAGATCGCCGACGCGACAGGTATCGCTAATCGATTGAACTTGCGGCCGCTCGTTTCTAACCAACCGATTTACAATATGTTTGAGCGGTACATAGAGCAAGAGGTTCTTCCCGTCAGCGAACGAGCGGGTATCGGACAGATTGTATTTTCTCCGTTGGCGCAAGGCATTCTGACCGGCAAATACAAGCGAGTAGAAAATCTTCCATTGGATAGCCGTGCTGCGAATGCAGCTGTAAACGGGGTGGTCAAAAGTTACCTGAGAGAGGATGTTCTTGCCTGCGTTGCTGAGTTAGAAGGATTGGCGATTCAAGCCGGGGTATCTCTTGCTCAACTTTCGCTCGCGTGGGTGCTGCGTCATCGCGGTGTAAGCTCCGCGCTGATTGGAGCGAGCCGTCCATCCCAAATAACTGAAAATGTAAAAGCTGTCGATGTTGCACTCTCCGTTGATCTTGTGCAGGAGATAGATCGTGTGCTTAAACAAGTCGAGGGTTTTGCCCCACTGAGATAGGCATTGTCATATGAAGTTTTACAGTGTAACCGTTTCGTTTAAGACTTATATTCTAATCAAGGATTGTTCGAAGGAGTGGCCTATTTGAAAGTGATTCAAGTTGGGCTAGGGGAATTCGGATTTAGTTGGTTTAAGGATGTAATTATGCCTCTTACTGACGTCCAACTTATTGCCCTTGTAGATACAGATGAAACAAAGCGAAAGAGGTTTCAGGAAGTCGCCGGAGCCGAGAGGATTCCTTTCTTCGATCAGCTTGGTGAGGCGCTGACAGCGATGAAACCAGATTTAGTGATAAATTTGACGCCACCCCGATTTCATTGCGAAGTAAATCGACAGGCATTAATTGCAGGTATACCTGTATTATGCGAGAAACCGATTGCGGAATCATATGAAGAGGCCATAGCCATTGAAAAGGATGTAAGCAAGTACGGCGTACCGTTAATAATTGCAGAGAATTATCGTTATGGCCCACTCCTTCGTCAAGCCAAAAAAATACTGAAATCAGGAAAGATTGGCGATCTCGTTGGTATCGATGTGGCTTTCCGACAAGATCATCCCCCGATTGCTAATTACCATGCAGTAATGAAGTATCCGTTACTGATGGATGTTTCTATTCACCACATGGATATACTCCGGTATCTAACGGATTTGGAAGCAGAGAGTGTGAAGGGACGTACATGGATAGCTGAAGGAAGCTGGTACCAAGGGTATTCAAATGCTGAGCTATTTATACGGATGGCAGGCAATCTTGAGGTTGTTTACAAAGGCAGTCTCGATAGCCATGACTCTCTAACTGATTGGAACGGTCACTGGATATTAAAAGGTACTCAGGGCATTATGCATATCTCGGAAGGTAAACTCATTATTGAAAGTAACGGAGATAAGGTAATAGTTTCGAATATTCCGAAGATCGACAGCCGGCGTGAAGTGCTGTTGGAAAGCATACGTGCACTGCGAGACAAAAGAACATGTGAGACAGATTTTACAGACAATCTCAAAACGTTTGATTTAACCTATGCAGCAATTCGGTCATGTGAGACTGGAGTTATGGCTCGATTAATTAATGGACGATTGGAGCAAGGAATCGCACATGAATAAACGTAATTTTTTAAATTCACAGCTTGAAACGTTGGAACATTGTCATGGAGGAGTCGGGTCATTACTACACTGTGTTCTGTTTGACAATAATGATTTTGAAAGTAAGCTTCGATTCCTCAACTATACTGTGCTGCCGCCTGGAAGTACAATTGGTTATCATACGCATGGGAATGATGAAGAGGTTTATGTCATTCTGGAGGGAAACGGTGTAATGTCAGTTGATAATGAAGTTGAGAGAGTTGTGGCAGGAGATGTGATCGTAAACAAACGGTTTGGCTCCCACGGTCTTGTTAATGACTCTGATACGAACCTTCGAATTCTTGTTTTTGAAGCAAAAGCATAGATTGATCATATTGAGAAGAGAAGAATTTTAAGTGGTAGGTTTCCAATTAATAAAATCATCAAGTGATGCAAAAAGGGTAGTTCTTGATTCGATCAAGAGACTGCCTTTTTTTGTTTATATTTGATTATTATTTAAATGATGATCTGGTTTAGAAAGCTAAACTTCCAAAATAAGGAAAAGTATTAAGTGACATACTAATTCTGAATGTCAGACTAAGGGGAGACGATATGAACAGCGGTTTTCAGATGGATACAGATATCAATCGCCGACTTACGCTTAAGCAGACGAAACAAGCGGCGCTATGCAGCATAGCGAAATCGTCGTTCCGATTAACGCAGACGGTGAACCTATATTGACCGAGAGAAATACCGTAACGAGTTAGCTAATAATTATCCAGACGAAATGATTAAGCATCTTGAGCATATTGGGAGAACTAACGAGCAGGCATTCATTTGCTGCAAGATAACAGCAGCCGATCAGTGATCAGCTGCTGTTTTGGTTTCGAAGGCAGCTCAGATGCCCTCTACGATACGCTTAGAACGCCAAGACACTTGCTTTAACAATTCGTCTTCATTAATGGTTAACAGTTGCCGGCCTCGCATCAACACTTTTCCATTAACGATAGTTGTGTCCACATCTGCGCCATTGGCACAGTATGCAAGCAGTGAGTGGAGATTGTGGATCGGTTGCAGATGGGGCTTTCTTAGATCGATCAAAATAATGTCTGCTTTTTTTCCGATTTCCAATGTGCCCGCTTCATGGCTGATATTCAGCAGCTCTGCACTTCCGACTGTCGCCATACGAAGAGCATCCAGAGCGGGAAGTTTGGCAGGGTCGCCATAATCCAGCTTTTGCAGCCAAGCTGCACCACGGATTTCCTCAAACATATCTAATGTAGCGGCGCTGCCCGCCCCATCCGTACCTAATCCGACAGTAATTCCTTGTTCGATGATATCCGTAATAGGTGCAATGCCGCAGCCTAATTTGAGGTTGCTTACCGGATTATGAGATACTCCGCCCCGCATGCCCCGCAAATACCTGATATCTCGCCGATTCAGATGTACGCTGTGTGCCAGGAGCACATGTGCCTGTTCAAACAGACCGAGGTGATGCAAATATTCGGTTGGAGTCTGGTTGTATTTATCCCGAATCCTGATCACTTCCTCCTTCGTTTCGGCAAGATGAGTATGGATCGGGATATTCTCCTGCTCTGCGATCGCAATAACCTCTTGAAAGGGCTGCGGAGGAACCGTGTATGGAGAATGCGGACCCAGCATGGTTGTAATTCTTCCCTCGGCTTTGCCGCTCCAGTGACGGATTAGATCCAAGGCCTCTGACATTCGCCGTCCGCCGTCCTTCTCAAGGAACACTAACCCTCGCGTTAAAGAAGCGCGCATGCCGACTTCTTCTACGGCCGCTGCAATTTCATTCATGTGAATATACATGTCTGCAAAGGCAGTTGTACCCGATTTGATCATTTCGGCCATCGCCAGCTTAGCTCCCCAATAAATGTCCTCTGGTGTCATTCGGGCTTCAGCGGGAAGCATCTTCTTATTCAACCAATCCATGAGCTTCAGATCATCAGAGAATCCCCGTAACAAGCTCATTGGTGTATGCTGGTGGGCGTTGATCAGTCCAGGCATCGCGGCCATGCCCTCACCGTGAATGACGACATCGACTTCAGTGTTAATGACGGGCTGAATGTCCGCTATCTGTGGTCCGTCAATAAGAATGTCCCCGATAAACGGCTCTTCGTTTCGCATGGTTAAGATGGTTGCGCCTTTAATTAATTGCTTCATCGTGACAGCCTCCTATTCTGGCATTTATACTAAACCTTGACGTTAGGTGAAGGTCAAGCGGATAAAGGGGGTTGTCATGAAAATAAAAGAAGTTGCGGACAGATTAAAAATATCTCAGCGTGCCATTCGTTTTTACGAAGACAAGGGCCTTATTGCTCCGTCCAAACAAGCTGACAATCAATATCGGATGTTTGATGAAGAAGACATTTGGCGCTTGCAAACGATCATTGCGCTCAGGGAATCGGGGATGTCTATTAATCATATTCGGGTTGCATTGACGGATATCGAAGCCAAAGGAAATAGCCAATTACGCTATTTGTTGGAGCTGCAGCGATCCGTTATGTTCTCCAAATGGGTCGAAATGAAGCAGATTATCGAAACAACAGACCAGATGATTGAAACCCTTACTAATAATCATGTGGTATCGCTTGATGATATTTATAATCTGGCTGAGGGCTCGAGAAAATTAAGGGAACAGCGGGCATGGGAGGACAAGTGGGGATTTGACCTTCTGGCTAATGCTCACGATCAGCTGGTTCAGGAGGACAACCGGAAATATAAAGACTATGATGAGGCGCTGCGCCTTATCGTAAAATGGGTGTCTCCTATCCGTGGGGAATGGGGCTTGGATATTGGAACGGGTACGGGAAATCTGGCCGGCCGGCTGATTAATGAAGGCGCGGTGATGGCTGGAGTTGATCAGTCCAAAGAGATGTTAAAGGCCTGTCAGCGCAAATTTCCAGAGATGGAGACCAAACTTGGGAATTTTTTGGCGTTGCCGTACTTAGACGGAAAATTTGATTTTATCGTATCTAGTTTTGCCCTGCACCATCTGACGAATGACCAAGCACTGATGGCCATTCAAGAAATGCGAAGGGTGTTAAAACCACATGGCCGGATCTGCATCGGGGATTTGATGATAGACGGGGAAGAAGAAAGCGTAGTGAATGAAGACGCTGAAGAATATATTCCATTGTCTAAGCTTATCGATATATTTGAAGACGGCGGATACATCACAAAACATCTAAAAGTAAATGAACTATTGCATATTGTTTTAGCAGTACCTATTCGGTAATCCGATAACCTTGCCCTTGCGTTAAGGTTTGTTATATGGCCATGCGGCATATATGGTAAGTAAGTTGTAAAGCAAACAGCAAACCTTGTATTTCAGAAGACATTTTTGCGAAAAATAAAAAAAGATATTTTAGATATTTCTTTAGATATTTAGATAAAAAAAGAATCATATTGATTGTTTATGTAATTCCGGGTATTATGGAGTTGGAGGTGGAAAAAAATGCATTCGGATTTTGAGCTAAAGCTGCTATCGATGATTGGGGCATTAAAAAATGAAATCGACAATTTAAAGCAGGAGGTGCTTTATTTGAAAGAACAATTGGAGAAGCCAAGCCCAATAATAGAGGACTCTGGAAAAGAGACAGACAGGATGTCAATTAATAATGTCAGGGATTATATCAAAGGCGAACTTCTTAGCCGTAATCAGAAGCTAAGCTTCACGAACGGAAATCGGACCGTCGGGAAGCTGACCGTTTCCAACGGCAGCTCGACGATTGAAAAAATCATGATCCGAACTTCAAAATCGTTTAGAGAAAAGGAGGGATACCCCTCGGGCTGGATCATGGTCCATGAGGATCAGCTCAAGCAGTATGTTTTATACTTCTTTGTTGTAAAGGATTTTGAAGACAAGCTGCACACGCTGATTATGAATCAGGATGATATAAATGATTGGATACGGCATAAATCATCGGACTCCAACGGCAATATTCATTTCTATGTGAATTTGATCCAAGACAAGTGGATTGATGACAGGGATGGAGAGTATGATTGCACTCGGTTTTATAACAATTGGGCATTAGTGGAACAAACCCTGGGGAATCAAGAATAGAATATGCTTTGAAAAGGGGAGTTTAACATGACACAATGGCATATTGAGCAGGAACATTACCGTACACTGCTGTCCTACTTCGGCTGCGGAGATTTTAATAAGGCTAAAATACTTGTGTTTGGAATTGAGGAGGGTACGGGCGGTCACGATATTGAATCAAACGTTGAGGCCAGAACACGGGATTTCGGCTTATTCGATGTTAATGGAAGCCTCTTGTCTGCCATTAATCCGCCAAGCAGAGAAGGGGGCTATTGGGAGCCGGATGGGCAAACGGGCGGAAGAAAAATAAGAGAATATATCTATCAGAGGGATCGTATTTTACTGGACCCGAAGGTTACTAAAGGTCCGTTTAATGAAATCATAGCCCGAATATCTTTGGATCTGGAACAGCCCAATGATAGAGATGACTATTGGTTTCAATTAATGAATAACGATCCTGAGATGGCTGAACAAATTAGAAGACGCATTCAATCCTTATTCCAAACATCCTCTGAGGATCTCGTTCATACCGCCCTAACAGATTGGAAGCCATTGCCGAGACCGGATATGAAAAATTGGCCTGACCAATACGAGCCGTCATTATCGCAGTTTGGGATAGATTCACGTTTATATGAAAAAGCGTTCTCGTTAGAATCGAATCGTGAGTTTTATGATGGAAACTCTAATTATTCAGAAGATGCTCAAAAACGCCTTGGTATTTTAAGAAATGTTTTTCGGACTTTTCATATTCCGATCATTATTAGTCTGGGCGAGATTCAGACGAAGAAAAGGGTACTGCAGCATATATTCCCCGAGGCAGAGTTCTCGTCTTATGAATCAAAAGTGCATCCTGCACATTCGGGTCTAAAGGCAAGCTTTTATCTGGATAATCATATTCAGACGATATGGCTGCTTCCTTTTCCCGACAGACGATCTGCTGAATGGAGAAAAAGGATGAATAAAGAAGAGGCCGCTGGCGTGTTTATGTTGAGATACTTCCAGGAAATTACACAGGAGTACATAAAACCTATATTAAATATTACTGTGCGATAGGGGGCTAAAGCATGATTACTGCGAGCAAGAGGGAAATGACGATATCGGTACCTGCAGGCAGCATTACGGAGCTGCCGGCGCAGGTGGAAGCGGCTCTTCCAGAGGGCAGAGCGGTGGCTGTAAATGTCGTATGGGAGACTATAGAACCGGGGCTGCTGAACAAGCCTGGAAGCTTTCAAGCTCAAGGAACAACAGAAGCTTTCTCTAATCCGGACCCGTGGATTGTCAACCGGGCAGATCCCTATGTACTGAAGCATACGGATGGCTTCTACTATTTTACAGCCTCGGTACCCGAGTATGACCGGCTTGTGCTGCACAGGTCGCGGACGCTTGAAGGACTCAAGGATGCTCAGGAAACCGTTATTTGGCGCAAGCATAGCACTGGAGAAATGGGCAACCATATCTGGGCGCCCGAGATTCATAACATCGACGGCAAATGGTATATCTACTTCGCGGCGGGGACGGCAGAGGATCAGTGGGCTATTCGTCCGTATGTATTGGAATGTGCTGATGAAGATCCGATGACGGGCGAATGGGTGGAAAAGGGGAAGATAGCACTCGATTTCGACAGCTTCTCCTTGGATGCGACAACCTTCCGTCACGAAGGGGAGCAGTATCTGATCTGGGCGCAGTATAAAGAACATGACAGCAATCTGTACATAGCGAAGCTGATTAATCCCTGGACAATCGCAGGTCCTCAAGTATTGATCTCGACTCCAGAATATGATTGGGAGATTGAAGGGCATCGGGTCAATGAAGGGCCGGCCGTTCTGATGCGCAATGGCCGAATATTTGTCGCTTTCTCGGCAAGCGCAACGGATCATCGATATTGTATGGGGCTGCTGGAAGCCTCTTTAGATGATGATTTACTGGATGCGACATCTTGGACTAAGCATCCTCAGCCTGTTTTTGCAACTAATGAGGACACCGCAAACTATGGTCCCGGCCATAACTGCTTTACGGTAAGTGAAGATGGCCTGACCGATCTGTTGATCTACCATGCCCGTCCATATCGGGAGCTTATGGGCAGTGCGCTCTCCGATCCAAACCGTCATGCCCGCGTGCAAGCCGTCTCGTGGAACGAAGACGGAACTCCGCATTTTGGAATTCCGGGCAAAGTATTTGATGCTGTTGCCATTACAGCGCAAGTTATCGTAACTTCATAATCGCGTGATATAGACTCTGTTGTAAGCAGCCTTCCGGTTTTTAATCGAAGGGCTGTGTTATTTTAGCGTGCCCGGAGGCAAGCATGCTCTAGTATACCGTATATCCTGACGGCAGGTATATTAAGCAGGCGCTATAAATGGCGGATATTGAGGAAATCGCATCCGTTACCCGTAATCATATAAGCTCATTATTCATCATATCATCAAAACAACCGACCTCGCTTAAGGTCGGTTGTTTTGGCGTATTGGCTTACTTCAGTATCGCCTTCGCTACGATTGCGAGGTCTGTAATATCAATAATGCCGTCATTGTTCAGATCGTATTTTGAAACCTGCTGCCAATCCGGGCTGTCTTGCGACTTACCGTAGTTCGCTGCAACAACTGCGAGATCGCCGATCGACACCTTGCCGTCCACATTTGTATCTCCCGGAACGGTAGCACCCGTAATTTGAACGTGATGCGTGACTTCCGACAAGGAGGTTTCCTCACCTGCGGCATTCGCAAGCAGTGCCTGGGACAATACAATGTCTGTATTAGCAGCAGCTCCATGCGCCTTCCACTTCAGCTTCAGCAGCACGCCGTCCGAGGCTACCGCATGTTCAGCGCCTTCGCTTATAACGAATACCCGCACTTCACCAGAGTTATCCTGCTCATAGTCCAAGACCGTTAATCCTTCTTTGAGGGACTCGATCGACACCAATTCAACCTTCGAAGGGTCGTAATGGAAGGTCAGATCTTGAGCGAAAATCGCCTTGTCTTCTCCGCTTGGCACATGAATCAAGCCGTATTGGATGGTAAATGTGCTGTTTGTCTTCACGTCATGGTCGCCTGTCAGCGTGGAAGAGAACTTCGTCTGAACAATGTCGTTTGGTACATCTGCTTTGTACATCGTGAGATAGTCCACGTTAACATTACCGATACTGCCATTGTCGATGCGGTAGCTGATGACGTTTTTGCCTTCCTTCAGCTTCAACCGCTCGGAGCCTGTGAACCATTCCTCCCAGCTGATTGCTGTTTTGTCAGGTGCAATGGTTGTTACGAATAAGCCGTTTACGAACACATTAATCTTAGCTTGAGCAGGCAGCTGCGTCGACGGCGCATTAGTGGATTCGCCGTTCACTTGCTTGCCGTATGCATACCGCAGGCCAACAATATAGTCTCCTGCCGTTTCAGCACTAACGACAAAGCTGGCCTCGGCACCACTCGTCTCCGGCAAATGGATATAACCGCTGCCTTGATAATTGGCATAAGTACTCTCTACTGCTGCACCGCCGTAGAGAATGGCATCCTCTGCCTGATACATATCGCCTTGGCCTGGATCACCGGAAGGGAGGTTCTGCCATTCATAGGGAGAGACCGGCTCGCCGAAGTTAGGCGTACCGTCTTCGTTCCAGTCGAACTTCTTAATATTGACCTGTCTCCACCAGTTGCGATTGGTATCTTTATAGACGCGGGAGTGATAGATCATCCAATCCTCTGTGCCGTCTACCGACTTGACGAATCCTGCTCGCGCTGGACCGGACACGTCTCCCGTAGCTACGAACACATCATTTTTCCGCGTCCATGAATTTGGATTCAGTACGTCGCCATCCGTATTCATAAAGTAGGACAAGCGATAACCATTCGACTGGTAGTCGCCTTCCGATACGGTAATGAAGATGCGTCCGTCCTTCTGAAGCACCCTTGGACCTTCGCCTCCGCCGCCTGGAAGGAGGGAGCGATCCGCCGTAATCGTGTATGGATTATCCATCGGTGCAATGGCTGGACCTGCCGGCTCGCCTGGACCAAGCGTTCCCCAAATAGCGTACAATTGACCGTTATGCTCGAATACAGTGAAATCATTCGCTTGCCTGTAATCACCATCCACACCCGTGTACAAAGCACCTTTGTCGATATAAGCGCCTTGCGGATCATCCGTTACGGATTCCAGTACAGTTGCCATATGCTTATAGCTGTAATCCTTCAAATCTGCACAATAGTAAATGTACCATTTGCCATTAAAGAAGAAGATCTCCGGCGCGAAGATACGGGTCTGCGTCCCAAGCGAGTCGAACACCATAACCTTCTCGCCCTGGTCCGTCAATGTGCGGGATTTGGAGACGTATACCTTGTTGTTGGAATCCAGGTTACTGGAGGATACGAAATAATAGAAGCCGTCCTTATACGTGATAAAAGGGTCCTGTCCTTGATACAGAGGGTTGTTGAATTTGTTATGTACGGTGGAGCTTGTAACTCCCATCTCCTGCATAAAGCCGGAGCGGGCGGAGGACAGCTCTTCCGTTGCGGCAAGCAGTTGTGCGATTTTTTCCCGGTCATCGATTTCCATTCCATCCACTGTATCCAGCAATTGTGCGGCCTGTTGTTTGGCTGCAAGCAGCGCATCCGTTACATTCGTTGGAACATCGCCTGCGAACGTCTCGGCTAAATAATCGACCTTTTGCATTTCCGCAGTCAAATCTGCTTTTTGGGAAGAGAGCACACGGTCGGTTGGAAGGTATAGCGCTGACTCTGGGACGATCTCACGCTGCTGGCTGGCACTTTTCCATTCCATGCGGAGCCATGAACCACCCCAGCCCTGCAAATATTCCACCTTGATGTCGTAATGCTTACCTGCCTCGAGCGCAATCGTGGTGCTAGTCTGCTCGATTTCCCACTTCTGCTGCCAGAAATCGATGATGGGCTCGCCGTTCACCCATAGTCTGAAGCCATCGTCACCCGTCATATAGAAGGTATAATCCTCCGAATATTCCGGTACGATAGTGCCGGTGAATCGAGCGGTGTTATAGTCGGCAGAGCCGGTGATGGAGTTGAAAATTCCGGCGAAGGAATCTCCGTTCAGATTAGCGATGTTACGTTCTCCTCTTAAATCGTCGAAGGTGAACACGTTAATATCCTCCCGGTTATTGGGATTGGGCACAACCTTGAAAAACTGACCTAGCAGACCGTGACCCTCTTCGGACGGGTCCGCAGCGAAAACGCTTACAGGAATAGTGATGCCGGCGAATAGCAGAATGGCCAGCATGAGGCCAATCATTTTTTTCATGGGTATCCTCCTCAATAAAATTGCGAAGCAGAATCTGCTTCGTAAGCCGGAACTTGAATGTTCGATATATCCTGGCAGCAGTGCCGCAGAATAAGCCTCCTTTCGGTAAGGATGATAGGGAGAGCGAGAGATGCTTATAAATTAACATAATGATGTTTTGAAATATTTGTAAAAAGCGGTTCTTTTTTATGGTTTTCCAATCTTTTTTTGAAAGTTATCGAACTGCTCTTAGTGGAGCGGTTTTTTTTGCGCATTTAGGAACTGCGGAAATTCACAAACTTTAACCTGATTTTGCAAATACTTTAACTTTTCAGATTTGTAAAATATAGCTAACTAACAAGCTGGCATAAATCAATAGCGGTTACTAATCCAGGGGAGAGGAAGATTCGATGGTTATTTGTAAGCGTTTTACTTATGTGCTGTTTATCGCATTGCTGCTCGCAGCTATCACTCCATTTCGTGCATTTGCAGCAGAGGCTGAGCCTTTTACGGTTACGCAGGGCAAGTCGGGCAACGATATTCAAATTACGATTACGGCTAATAATGCGAAAGATTTGTATGCCTATGAATGGAAGCTGCAATTCGATTCGAAAAAGGTGAGTTTCAAAAGCGCTGCAAGCGGGGCCATAACCGGGTACTCTATTACACCTATTGTGAAAGATTCGGAGGTTACTTACGCTACGACAAAGGTAGGGAATAAGAAAGGCGAGAACGGCAAGGTCGTCTTGTCTACGGTGTTATTTACACCAATTGGAAAAGGCAGTGCAGCATTCAGTCTGACCGATGTGAAGCTAGTCTCAAGCAGCCTTACCTCGGTTGTGCAGAAGCCAGATGTCTCGTTAACTGCTCAGCTCGAAGCTATTCAATTTACCGATATTACGGGGCACTGGGCAGAGGTATCTATTAAACGAGCGGTAGAGCTTGGGATGATTAATGGCTATACCGATGGCACCTTCCGTCCTAATGCGTCCATTACAAGAGCGGAGTTTACGGCAATGATCGTTCGTACACTGAACCTGCCTTTGAAACAAGGCGCCGCGTTAACGTTTAAGGACAAATCGGAGATTCCTGCCTGGGCTTCGGATTCCGTTGCGGCAGCTGCTCAAGCGGGCATTATTACTGGATATCAGGATAATACGTTCCGGCAAAGCCTTCCGATTAACCGCAGCGAGATTGCAGTGATGGTTATCCGGGCATTGGGCTGGACAGTGGACCCTGCTGTACAATCGACCTTCGCGGATCGGGCAGACATCCCTGCCTGGGCTGAACCCTCGATTGCACGAGCAGCAGAAGCTGGCATATTGAAAGGCCGCGGCGGCAATAAATTTGTGCCAGCTGACAATGCGACCCGCGCGGAAGCTGTTACATTGCTGCTCGCGATGCTGGATCAGAAGCAATAGTTTGAACAATAAGGAGCAGATGGGATGAAGGGCTGGATAGCGATTGCTGCATCATTTGTAATGGTCACCGTCATCGGATTAACGGTGCTGCTTCAGCAGACATCATTCGGAGAAGCCAAACAAACGGAAGGGGCGAAGCTTGATGCGGAGGCTTTGGAGAAGGTGCTTGCCGTAGGGGAAGAAGCTTCATTGACACATCGGAAAAGCTCGGAAGTGAAGGCCCCTTCTTTCACTCTGAAAGGGCTGGACGGGAAGACGTATACGGTAGGCAAAGATCAGAAAAAGCCAGTTATTCTCCAATTCTGGTCGAGCTGGTGCGAGGCTTGCACGGTTGAGGCTCCGACGTTAAGCAAACTGCATGAGGCATACGGAGATCAGATGGATTTTTACGGCGTAAATCTGTCGGCGGAGGAAAGCAAGCCGGAAGAGATTGGAGCTTTCGTTGCCCGTAACAAATGGACATTCCCGATTCTGCTCGATGATAACAAGCGTGCATCGTATTTGTATGAGCTGCATGCGCTTCCTACGACCTTCATTCTGGATGCGGATGGAACGGTACTCGATACCTTCCATATGGTTGATCCTATGGAATTTCAGCAGAAGCTGGAGAAGTTAACGGAAGGGAGGTGAGCCTTTTATATAAGTCGGCACTGTTTCTGTAATGAAAAGGAGTGAACGAAAATTGAAGCTCGGAAAGACGCTGAAGTCAAAGCTTACTCTGCTGCTTGCGCTTCAACTATATTGCAGCAGCTTCTGGCTGCCGATTTCCCACGCTGATGCGTCGGAACAAGAGGTCAAGGAACCGGCATTCTTCGAGGATCATTTTGACCGATCGGCAGTAGATGTGAACTGGTCCGTTATTGATGGCAGCTTTGCAACGGCGAATGGTGTTATGTCGGCTCAAAGCGGCTTCGGCTCGAAAGCACTAATGAAAGATATTCAGCTGGAGGATGGAAGCATCGAGGCAGATATCCGGCTCGCCAGCCGGAATGGAGATGCTGGTCTCCTATTCCGTGCAGTTAGTGCAACGCCGGGCGCCGATAATGTGAAAGGCTATTACGCCGGCATATCTGCTCAAGGAACGGGAAGCGTGTTTCTCGGACGTATGGACAACAAATGGACGGAGCTGAAACGGGTAAACGTCAAGGTTGACCCTAATACGTCCTATCGGTTTAAGGTGGTAGCTGTAGGCTCGCAAATCAAGTTCTATGTAAATGACCAGCTCGTATTGGAACAAACGGATTCCTCCTACACAAAGGGCGGGGTAGGCGTAAGGCTGTATCAGTCTCAGCCGACATTCGACAACGTGTTAGTGTCCGATCAGGATGACCAGGCTTTGTTCAGCGATAATTTCGAATCGAATGTACAGCAGCTGACGCTTCCAGGCTGGCAGAGCCTATCCGGCAGCTGGCAGCTGCAGAACGGCAGCGTAACGGTTAATGCCGATGCCAATCAGGAGCTGCTTGTACAGGATAAGACGTTTAAGGAGCTTTCGGTGGAAGCCGATATTACGCTGCCGTCGGCGGAGGGCGCGGCCGGACTGCTGTTCCGCAGCCAAGACAGCGATGCGGGGACAACGGCTCAAGGCTATTATGCTGCATTAAAAGGTGATGGCAAGCTTGTACTCAGTCGGTTGAACCAGGAATGGACAGAGCTGAAGTCGACCCAGGGCGTTGCTGCTATGACGGCCAATCAAGCTTATCAGCTGAAGGTAGTCACTTATGGAAGCAGCATAAAGGTGTATATCGACGATATGCATACACCGGCGCTGGAGTATAACGATACCAGCGAGAATAGCTTTGCAGCTGGCGGCGTTGGCTTATGGGCAGATCAATCGAGGCCGTTATTTGATCATTTCATCGCAACCGATTATGAAGTACCAAAGAATGAGTATAAGGAACCGGTCGCGAACAAGTCACCACTCCTGCAAACGCCTTTTGTTCCGCTGCCGCTCGGCTCGGTGAAGGCTGACGGCTGGCTGCTTAAGCAGCTGGAGCTGATGAAGGACGGGGCAACCGGCTATGCGGAGGATTTATACGGTGAATTGAACTCCAATTCCGAATGGCTCGGAGGAACGGAGCCGGATTCGAATTGGGAACGCCCGATTTATTACGTGAAAGGTCTTATTGCACTTGCCTATACGCTTGATGAGCCGGATCTAATCGCCAAGTCGCAAAGATGGGTGAACTGGATGCTTAGCAGTCAGCAGGAGGACGGTTCTTTTGGTCCGAAAAGCAATAACGACTGGTGGCCGAGAATGGTAGCGATTTATGTGCTGAAGGATTATTACGAGGCTACTTCAGACAATCGGGTTATACCATTTCTGACGAATTACTTCCATTATCAATTGGCTAACTTGGACAGTCGTCCTCTGCAGGACTGGGGACAAATTCGAAGCGGGGACAACTTGAATGTTGTGCTATGGCTGTATAACCGTACCGGCGATGCTTTCCTGCTGGAGCTGGCTGAGAAGCTGCACGAGCAGGGAACCGATGCAACGGATGTGTTCACCAACAATAAGTTTCTATCGGATGCGATCAGCAACCCGGATAATTTCTACACGCAGCATACGGTTAACGTTAATCAGTCTATCAAAACTCCTGCCATCTATTATCAGCTGTCGAAGGATGGAGCGGATAAAGAGGCGTATCAGGCTGGCGTGGACCATTTGGATGCGTCGCATAATCAAATTACAGGCATCAACTCCGGCACGGAAATGCTGGCGGGGCTAGCATCCACACAAGGCGTAGAGCTATGCGCGATCGTAGAACGGATACACAGCGACGCTGTCACTGCCATGATTACCGGCGATCCGGCCATTGGAGATGCCCTTGAGAAGCTGACCTTCAATTCGCTCCCAGGTGCGATGAGCAAGGATATTAAGACGCATCAGTATTATTCGCTGCCGAATCAGGTCAAGAGCGCCGTTACCGACAACGGGTATAAACAAAATTATGACAACGGCACGGTGCAATCACCATTTTCCGGGTACCCGTGCTGTCGCTTCAACATGCATATGGGCTGGCCGTATTTCGTTAAGGATATGTGGGCAGGAACGGCTGACGGCGGGCTAGGTGTCATTGCCTACGGACCTAGCCGTGTCTCTACCCGTATCAAGGGCGCGGATGTGACGTTGAAGGAAACGACCAACTACCCGTTCGAAGATGATATCCGATTTACGGTCGAAGAAGCCTCCACGAATGTTAGCTTCCCGCTCAAGCTGCGCATTCCGGAATGGACGAAGGATGCAGCTCTATATGTGAATGGACAGAAGCAGACTGGCGTACAGTCAGGTGAATATTACACGATTAACCGTACCTGGCAGAAGGGAGACGAGGTTTCCTTGGTCGTACCGATGGAGATCAAAACGTCAACCTGGGTCAATAATTCGATCGGAATCGAACGCGGGCCACTTGTGTTCTCGCTGATGATTAATGAGAAATGGTCGGAGCAGTCAAACCCTGCACCACAGGTGAAGGCATCTGGCTTTAAATCTTATAACATCGATGCCGTCTCGCCTTGGAATTACGGCTTGCTGATCGACCGGGAGCATCCGGAGGATTCGATTCAGGTCGTCACCACGGAGATGCCGGATAATCCGTTTGAGCAGGCAACGACCCCTGTAAAGCTGATTGCAAAGGGTAAACGTATTCCAGCTTGGGGCTTCGCGCCTAATGGTGTATCCGCAGCTGAGCCGCCGGTAGGACCAGTCTACTCGGCTGAAGCGACAGAGGATATTACACTTGTACCATTCGGGGCAGAGAATCTGCGCGTAACCTACTTCCCGGAAGTGACGGATGATCTGACTGCGAAGCCTGCGAAATACGAGGCCGAAGCAGCAGAGCTGAATCGCGCGGAAGCCCGCACCGGTAATGCCTATGCCTCGGGCAGCAGTTATGTCGGTGGAATCGATTATGCAGACAGCTACGTCAGCTTTAATGAGGTTACAGCTCCTAAGGATGGGCTTTACAAGCTGTATATTTGGTATGCCCAGAATACGAAAAACTTCCAGCCGGCTGCTGCGAAAATAATCGTGAATGGCGAGGAAGAGCTTCATACGGAGCTGGCAGGTACAATCGGCTGGGGCAGATTTATGGCGACAAGCGTCAACGTCAACTTGAAGGAAGGCAGCAACTCGATCCGATTTATGCACGGAGCTGGCGCGAATGCGGGCTATTATGAGCTGGATTACATCTCGCTGTCCGCCGTAGATGAAGAGAGTGAGCAGCCATCCGAGCAGAAGGCTTCTGCATCGCTCTCGGGTGTCAGCAGTGTGCAAGGCGGTAAAGGAGCCGAGCTGATTTACAGCGTACAACAAGTAACGGATGCTAATTTCCAGTCCATCTATGCGCAAGATGTAACGATTACCTTTGATCCGGAGCTGCTGTCTTTCTCTGGCGCTTCCTCTCTGATTAATGGTGTGAACGTAATGGAGCCGCAAGAGGTGGAGCCCGGCAAAGTACGAATGCTGGTGTACGGGCAAGGAGCAGGATTTTCGCCTAACGAAGATTGGCTGAAGCTGAGCTTTAGGGCGAAGAAGGTAAGTGCCGCCGTAGAGGCTGTCGTACATGTATCGAACGTAACCATCGCTAATGGTGAGGGAGCCGAGCTTGCTCTTCTGGATGCCGAGCATAGGATGCGAATTACAGCACCAAAACCATCGGGCGATATGAATCAGGACGATAAAGTTTCGATCGGCGATTTGGCCATTGTCGCTGCTGCATATGGGCATTCCAGTAATGAAGCAGACTGGGCGCACTATTCAACAGCCGATGTCAACAACGACGGCATCATTGATATTGAGGATCTGGCTTATCTCGCAAGATTAATAACCGGCTGAATGAACCTCGGAGGAAGGAACATCACTTCCTCCGCCATCCCATAATATTGGAGGGTTCCCATTCATGTTGAAGCGAAGCAAAGCCTTTCATGCTTTTCTGTCTCTATCCATGCTTCTTGGCATCATCACATCAGCTTTTTCCTACGCGCCTCGCGTATCGGCGGCGGATTCGGCAGCAGCATCAGCAACACCGGAGTATCATGGCCTGAAGGCCGATTATTACACGGTAGGAGGACCGCCGAATTATACCTTTGGTACGTTTAAAGGAACAGGCATGGATGAAGACCTGGATATTTCCAGCCTGGAGTCTGCTTTCAGCTTGTTCACAGGAGTTAGTGATCGTGTTGGTGTCCGGTGGACGGGATTCATCCAGCCGGAGTTTTCGGAGGACTATACCTTTTATATTACCGGTGATAACGGCTTCCGTCTGTGGATTAACGATCAGCTGACCATTGACCACTGGGTCGGCGACTGGGATAAGGAGCAAACGTCACAGCCGGTTGCGCTTGAAGCCGGCAAGAAATACAGCATCAAGCTGGAGCTGTTCGAGGATAATGGCGGGTCCAATGTCCATCTTAGCTGGTCCAGTCCAAGTGTAGAGAAGGGCGCAATTCCTGCAGAAGCCTTCTCTTTACCGGATGGGTACCAGCCTGCCGGCTACGTGCTGGAAGACGGTCTCCATGCGGAGCTTCGGTTTGATGAACCGCTGACGATGCTTGAAGAAGGGAACCTGGCCGCTCACTTGACCTTCAAGATCGCTTCAGGCACCATTCCGATTGCTTCTGCCGCCTTGAAGGAGGGAGATGCTCGGGTTGTTGATGTGCAATTCGAGAATCCGGTAGCTTCCATGGATATCAGTGTCGTGAAAGCGATCTATGACGGCTTAGGCGGACTCGCAACGGCAGGAGGAACAGTGATCGCGGCGTTTGATAAAGCGGTAGTGAACGGCTCGAAATATCAGATCATGACACCTTGGGCTGATGATGTGGAGTCGGATAATGTGCTTCCGGAATATCCCCGCCCTCAGCTGGCCCGTGACGAATGGCTGAACCTGAACGGCGAATGGCAATTCCAAGCGGCGAAGAAGAATGACAGCCTGCCAACGGGCCAGCAGTTGAAGGAGAAGATTCTCGTTCCGTTCGCAGCTGAAGCAAAGCTGTCAGGCATTAACCGTGTTGAGGATTTGATGTGGTACAAACGGGATTTCAATCTGCCGGACAGCTGGGATGGCCGGCATGTGAAATTGAACTTTGGCGCTGTCGATTATGAGGCGACGGTCTATGTGAACGGGCATGAGGTTGGCAGCCATAAGGGCGGTTATAACGCATTCAGCTTCGACATTACCGAGTATCTTGTTCCGGGAGACAATGAGCTGATCGTTCATGTCCTGGATGAAACGGATAACGGGGCGGATCAGGCGGTTGGCAAGCAAACGGTGAAGAAGCTTGGAGGCATCTGGTATACGTCTGTATCCGGCATCTGGCAAACCGTATGGCTCGAGCCGGTCAACGAGGCGCATATTGAGAAGCTGGATATGACGACGGATATTCATAACAATGAGCTTCAATTAAATGTAGCAGGAAGCGGTATTAACGGTGAGACTGTGGAAGCGGTAGTATCATCTGACGGTCAAGTAGTAGGCACGGCTGCCGGAACGGTTGGCAGTGAGATTATTGTACCGGTACCGAATGCTAGATTATGGTCGCCGGATGATCCGTTCCTCTATGATTTAAAAGTTTATTTGAAAGATGGACCAGACAAGGTAGACGAGGTTTCGAGTTATTTTGGCATGAGAGAAATTAAGCTTGGCAAGGTGGATGGTGTGACGAGACCGCTGCTGAACGATAACTTCGTCTTCCAGATGGGAACGCTGGATCAGGGCTTCTGGCCGGATGGGATCTACACGGCACCAACTGACGAAGCATTGAAGTCTGATATCGAAGCGGTCAAACGTGTTGGCATGAACACGATTCGCAAGCATATTAAGGTGGAGCCTGCACGCTGGTATTATTGGGCTGATAAGCTTGGGGTACTGGTATGGCAGGATATGCCGAGCCTGGAGGATCGTCAAGGAAATAAAGGTTCTGACATCACGCAAGCAACGAAAGATGAGTGGCTGAAAGAGTACAAGGAGATGGTTGATCAGCTCCGCAGCGTGACTTCAATTATTGTGTGGACCGTATTTAACGAAGGCTGGGGACAGTTCGACGCGGGCGGTCAGCAAACGAAGGATGCAACCAATTATGTGAAGAGCCTTGACGCGACTCGTCTAATTAACAATGCGAGCGGCTGGTGGGATTCCGGTGCAGGTGATTTAATCGACATGCACAGCTATCCCAGCCCAGGTTCACCGGCTCCAACCGATACAAGAGCGGCAGTGCTCGGGGAATATGGCGGCCTCGGCCTGCATGTGCCTGGCCATGAATGGAGTCCGCTCGTATTTTCCTATCAGCTGATGAGCAGCAAGGAACAGCTCACCAATAATTATATTTCCTATATCAGCAAGCTGAAGGAATTGAAGCTTGGCGGATTAAGCGCAGCGATCTATACGCAGCTTACTGACGTGGAATATGAAATCAACGGATTACTGACTTACGATCGCAAGGTAGAGAAGCTTGATTTCAATCGCGTTGCGGCAGCTCATCGCGAGCTCATCGGCACAACGTCCAATGAAGACCTGCTTGGGGAAATTGCCAAATCAGAAAATCTGATCAATGGCACCGTGGTTGGCGACGGTGCAGGTCAATATAAGTCTGACGTAGCGGAAGCGTTCCAAACCGCAATAGACGAGGCCAAGGCTATTGCAGAGAACACGAACACAACCTCTGCCGTACTGACGACAACGCTGCTTGGACTGCAAAGTGCACGCAGCACCTTCTTTAGCAGCGTCAATGATCCGATTCCAGCAGGTTCAACGGTCGATGCATTTGACGGGCCTGAGCTGAATTCGGCGTGGACGGTCTTTAAGCCGGATAACAGCAAGTGGTCGCTGACCTCTAAACCGGGCTTCCTGAGTCTGGAAACGTCGAAGGGCGATACGTATGAGACAGGGAACAGTCTGCCGAATATTTTCTTGCAGGACGCACCTGCTGGTGACTTTGTTATTACGACAAAAGTAAACGCGGCTGTCCGCAAGAATTATCAGCAAGCAGGTGTGTTCCTCTGGCAGGATGAGGACCATTATTTGAGACTAGGCCATGTATGGGATACAACAGGCTCAACGGGCAAAAGCCTCGAAACCGCCTATGAGTACAACGCATCCTATGTGAAAGCTAAAAATATGGCTACCCATCCGGGCTACGATACCTCGTATCTGCAAATTCGGAAGGTAGGCAACGTCGTATCGACTTATTATTGGGACGGCACGGCTTGGAAGCCGGCTGCCGATCCGGTGACTGTTAATTTGACTAATCTCAAGGTTGGATTATATGGCGCATCAACCGGTGACGGCATTTCCGTGCAAGCAGACTTTGATTATTTCTCGGTAGGAGCTGTATCCTCCATTGATAAGTCTGCACTGCAAGCCGCTATTACTGCCGCTGATGAGGAGCTGGCAGGAGCCCAGGCAGGCACAGCGCCTGGCCAATATCCTCAAGCAGCAATCGATTCCTTTGCGGAAGCTATTACATCTGCCAAGGCAGTTGAAGAAAATGATGCCGCGGAGCAGGCTGAGATCGACGCAGCAGTTGAAGCGCTGCAGGCAGCTTCCGCAGCATTTGCCGATGCAATGATCTCTGATCAGCCAACGGCGACATTAGCTGGTGCAGCAACTGTAAAGGCAGGTCAATCCTTCGAACTGACCGTAGGGACAGCGAATGTAACGGAAGAGAAGTTCGATTCGCTTTATGCAGTTATGCTTACTGTAAACTTTGATCCAAGTGAGGTGTCACTGGACGATGCGATATCGCTTAATGACAGCTTTGGTGTCTTGGAGAAGCAAGTTATAGAGCCGGGGAAAGTACGCATTATTGCTGCTGGTCAAGGCAGTGGGATAAACGCGAACAGCCAGTGGCTGAAGCTGAGCTTTACTGCAGCCGTAACCGGTAATTTGACAAACGCGCAAATTAGCATCAGCGGTGTCGAAGCAGCGAATGCAGAAGGGGAAGAGATTCAGCTTCTTGAAGCGGCCCATACGGTCGTTATCCGTTCGCAAGCCGATTATTCAGAGCTTGAGCTGGCGATCGAGGCAGCGGAAGCGGTGTATGATTCGGCTGTGACAGGCACGTTGCCTGGTCAATATCCGGCAGCGGCCAAAGCGAAGCTTGGAGCAGCCATTGAGCATGCGAAGTTGCTTGCAGCTGGTTCTGATCTAGGCCAAGAGGAGATCAATGCTGCGATTACGGAGCTGAATGCAGCCGTAACAGCCTTTAAGGCATCTGTGCTGAAGGGTGATATCAACAATGACAGCAAGATTTCGATTGGAGACCTTGGTATCCTTGCAGCCGCTTACGGCAAATCAAGTGAAGATTCGGATTGGGCTAAATACAAACAATCTGATCTTAACGGTGACGGAATCATAGATATCGAGGATATTGCCATGCTGGCAAGATGGATTCTCGGTTAATACGTCATGGTATAGAAACATAGGTGGGGTGCCCCAAAAGTAGATTTCAAATGACTTTTGGGAGTGCCCTCTCACCGCATGTTGGATTTTCTCCAGTAGAATCAGGATAAAAGCAATGCCTCAGAGGCTACGTTGGATTCACTCCAGTATAAAGCTCCAGAAGGAGTCAATATCGTCCAATCTGGACTGATTATACGGCAAAAAATCCAATGTAGAGTAAGCAGCCAGTTAAAAACGCTCGGTTATGCTGCATGAAATCCAACGTAGCTATAACCAAAATAAGGTTAGCCTAACCAACCTCTCCCTTCTTAACGATATGGCGTATCGTCAAGCCCAGCTAAATTACTCGCAGCGCTTACCTTAACGATGCCACACATCGCTAAGCTCCTCAAAATCAGCCGATTTTGGGCATTATGCCCGCAAGCATGACCCCTTAACGATGCGGCGCATCGTTAAGCCCGTCTATTTTATTCATTGCTGATTCCTTAACGATACCGGGCATCGTTAAGGGGCAAGCTAACAGAAAGAGGGTGTCCCATAAGTCATGAAAATGACGAGGGGCACCCCTTTTATCTAGGCTAACAGCAGGCTGCGCATGAAATGTTCTTCCGATCGCCTAATCGCAGTGCGGAAAGACATCCGCAAGCGACAGGCGGATTTCGTATATTAGCCTTTATAATCAATATTAATATCGTAGCTGTTCATTTCGATGGAGATTTCGCTTCTTGTCTCGAAGTTGATGCTTTTCAGCCAGGTTGTATCGAATTTATCAACGGTCTCGATCCTCAGAGTCTCGTACTTTTTCTTCGCTTTATCGATCTCCTTGGCCAGCCAGTACAGGTAAACAAAGCTGACGATAAAGACGGCTAACAGGAAGACCAGGAAGGAGCTGTTCATGATGCTCCCATACAAACTTGCAAAGCTACCGTGAATGGTGCCGATATTGCGGAAGTAGACAATGCCAAACATCAAAAAACAAAACAAGCATAGCAGTGCACAAAAAGCAGCTCTTGATTTGTACGTTTCCAGTTTCTTTTTGCGGTCGATGAGTGTATCGAATGTTTTTCTTGCATCGTTTGGTATGAGTTCACGCCAAGCCATGCCAGCCCCCTCCCTTCAAACTTACCTGTCCAATACATGTTATGCCTGTACGCATAAAGCAATGTCTGTCAGCACACAACTAATAAGAAAAAATTGGATGATGAAGGGGCAAATAAACATCATGATTGTGCCTATTAGAGTGAAGGATGTTAAAGATATTGAACACATCAACCATATCGTATCCCGTTACGACTTCGATATCTGGATTCACGGCAAAAGCGGGATGGCCGACGCCAAGTCGATTCTTGGCCTGTTTGTACTGAAGCTGAATGAGCCGTTAACGCTTGTTATCCCGGATGACGTGAACTACAAGAAGCTATTCAAAGAGCTGGAGCCGTTTCTCGTCATTGGTTAGTTATACGCAGCATTTCTCAATAATTTAATACAACCCCATAAAGTTTGCTTTTACCCCCGTGCAATCCAAAATCGGGTCGTTTAGTATGGAGGTAGGCTTATATAGCCAGGCAGGATATAATGGTCGCATTGCAACATAGATCATGGGGAAGGGTGAGCGGATGCTGCGTGTGTTAATCGTAGATGACGAGTTCGAGATTCGCGAAGGTTTACGTAACCGCTTTCCGTGGAACACGTTTGGTATTGAAGAAGTGCTGGTGGCCGATGACGGAGATACGGCGCTTATGCTAGCAAAGGATGTACGTCCGGACCTCATTGTTACGGATATAAAAATGAACCGCATGTCCGGGCTGGAATTTCTGAACGCCGTGTTGCCGATAAAGGATTATCATCCGGAAGCCATTGTGGTGAGCGGTTACGATGATTTTGATCTGGTGAAGCAGGCGATGAAGACCGGAGCGATCGATTATATTCTTAAACCAATCAATATAAGCGAGCTGGAGCAGATTGTCCGCAAAGCGGTCGAGAATATTCAGCGGAAGCGGCTCGAGCAGCATAATGAGCAGCAGCTGATCAACCAGGTGAAGTTCGCGATTCCGAAAATGCGCGAAGAGCTGCTTCGAGAAATGGTGGAGCAGGAGCATGACCCGTATAAAGAAACAAGACGGCGCCACCGGCTGACGACGTTAAATATGGAATGGATTACAACCGATCATATGACGGTCATGGTTATTGTCGCCGATGATTTGAAAGCCATTGAGAACCGGCGCGGGCAGGAGAAGGATCTGATCTTGTTCGGGATCGGGAATGTCGTGAATCAGACGCTGGAGGAGGATTATCCTTATCCCTTTGCGATTTGCATGGACAGCTCGGGCAGATGGCTTGTTCTGTTAAGCTGCTTGCGTTCGGAGCAGGCGGAGCTGACGAGCGGAATCGCGCATTTGTGCATCAAGCGAATTAATGATTTTGTGAAGGTGAAGGCAAGCGTGGGACTCCGGACGAACCCTTGTACCTTCGAGCATCTGCATGAGATGTATACGGAAGCGCTTAGCGTTCTCGAGCAGAAGGCCGTTTACGGCGGCAACCGCATATTTACGCTGCAGGGAAGCTTTGAAGATGGCGAGTCTGGTGACCTAAAGCTGGCAGAGCCGGAAGAAGTACTGGATCTGGTCAAGTTCGGATCGGATGAAGATATAACCGCAGCAATGGAACGGTTCGAATTAATGGTACAGGCGTGGCAGCTAACGCAGCTGCGGGATATTCAGCAGAATATTTTCGAGTGGCTATTCGAGATTGTCAGGAAAGCGGCCGCCGCCGGTATTCCGAATAAAAAATGGGGCAGCAATCCGATTGCGCTTTGGGAGCAGCTGGAGCAATACGATACGCTGCAGTCGCTTAAGGAACAGGCCGAACGATGCCTGAAGGAAATCGCCGCCGATTTCCGAAATCTCTCCGCTACGCCAAGCCAGATCATATGCGAAGCGGAAAAAATATTGCAGCGGGATTATGCGGAGAGCTTAACGCTGCAAAGCGTGGCAAGCGCCGTACATGTTACTCCCGTATGGTTAAGCAAGCTGTTCAAGAAAGAGAAGCGGCAGACGTTCCTGGAATATTTGACCGATATCCGGATCGAGAAGGCGAAGGAGATGCTTGGCGACATCCAGTACAAGGTGTACCAAATTTCCTATCAGGTCGGCTATAAAGATCCGGTTCATTTCTCGAAGCTGTTCAAAAAGCAGGTCGGCTGCACGCCCAAAGAATACCGAAGGCAGCGCGGCATTATAGACGAGTAAGACATAAAGGCAGTATCCAAGGTGAATAACGCTTTCCCTTTGGAACTGCCTTTTGCCATATCCGAATGAAATTAAGACTTGATGCCAACCGTTACGATTTTATAGCCTTCTACCGGAAGGTTGCTGCCCTCCGTCTCGCTCGCGGCATCTTCCATAATGTTGCTTAAGTAGGTTTCAGCAGCCGAATTCGGCTGGATAGCAAGTGTTGTTGGCTCACCCGACAGATTGTACCAGCGGGCCATCAGGTCGCCGCGCTCCTCGTTGATCTTCAGGCTGGAGAAGGCAAGGCCATCCCCGTTCCAGGCGAGGAATTGTTCCGAGAGAGGAAGCTCTCCATCCTGCAAGCGTGCGCCAACCGTCGTTAGCGGTACCGGGAACCGGTAAGCTTCGCGGTAGGCGTCAAAACGTTCGCTCTCGCCGCTGTAAGGGATGATCATCCATTCGGCAACGTTAGCACCAAGGCATTGCGCGTCCGGAGTATGGAACACTCCCCAGTCGCCCAGCTCGCCAACGGAGCGGAGCAGCGTCAAAGCAATCGTATTCCGGCCATCCTGCAGGATCTCGTATTCGTTCAAGCCTTTGCCCGCAGCGGTCAGCCCTCTCTCTTTATCATGAACGTCGATAAACGTCTGCAAATGCTGGCAGTTGCTCGGGTTTTCCCATACCGCGGACGGGACGGTCTGACGCTCGGCAACTTCGAAGATCGAATCGGCAAAATGCGTGGTGCCTTCGGCATCGGAAGGCAGCAGCACCCGCAGCCGGTGATCCTTGGAGCCGTTGCTGATTGTGGCATGGACACGTACGCCCTTGCCATTGTGGTCCAGACTAAGCTTGGTGACGATAACAAGCGGGACGAGCTCGGCGGAGCGTCCGGCCTTCCGGCTGCGGAATTCAACCATCGTACCAATCTCTTGGGCTAACCGTTCGTCAGCGCTTGCCGGGATGGCAAGCGAATGAGTGATTTCGATCGACGCGCGGTACGGAGTGTCTTCTACGACGCGAATAGCCGCTTGTAGCCCTTTGGTTGTAATAGCTTTATCGCCGACAGGCTGTTTGAAAATATATTCGTTGCCGATATCGCCAACGTTCTCGTAAACGCCAAGTCCGCTGAAGGTCTGGCCGCTGGCCTTGTGATAGACCTCATAACTTCCGTCGTCTTCCACGGTCAGCTTCAGGTGGCGGTTCTCGATAACGCGGCTGCCGCTAAGGAGAGAATTTCCTTCATCCGGAGCGGATTTTCCGGTAACGGCACCGTCAAGGCTTGGAATCCAGGCGAACGTCTGATACCCGAGCTGAGGCAGGCTCGCCGCTTCAAAGGTTAAACGAATGGCGCGAGCCATATAAGGCTGGCGGAATTTATCGTTAGGCAGCTCGTAACCAAAACGTACGCCCAGATCTTCCACGGAATGCGAAATCGCCTTGCCTTTTGCGTTGATTAGATAACCTTCGCCATGCGTACGTGCTTTTACCTCGGCGGCAATCGCTACGGGATCCTCGCTTTGGTCAAAGAACCGGTGGGAGAATTCCAGCTCCAGCGTTACAACGGATGAACCTTCGTAGCCGCTGGTATTGAAGACGGCAAAAGGCACGGCTTCCGCACTGTACGCTGCGAAGGAGGAGGTATTGATCTTGGAACTGATAAACCGGACGCTTTCTTCCGTCAGTCGTTTGCCAACCTCCATGCTTTTGGCGAAACGCGTCTTCATCTCGTCGTAAACCTCATCGACGCTGCAGCCGCAGATGCTGTCATGCGGATGGTTCTGCATCAAGGTTTTCCAGGCATACTGCATCAGGCCATGCGGGTAAGGCTTGCCTAGCTGATGCGCGGCCGCGGCAAGCGGTTCGGCTACTTTTTCGAGCAGCGTCTGATTTTGCTGATTCAGCTGCTTAATATAGACGCGGGCGGAAGCAGTGTTTACAAGGGAGTACCAGCCGTCGGTCTGCTGGCCGCGGAGCTCGCCGCGCGTGACGCTTAGCGTATCCGGACGCTCGGTCTCAACCGCTTGTACGTAATCGTCGAAATTGGAATGAACAAACTCATAATCCGGGAACAGCTCCCGCGCCACGCGAAGCGCTTCGGACAGATTGGTCTGTACCGGCTGATGGTCGCAGCCGTTCATCAGAAGCAAATGCCGGGTGGACGCGAACAACTCGGCGCGAGCCAGGCGATGCTCCCAATAAGGCTTGGCTTGCTCCGGGTCAACCGGAATTTCCATGCCGTTGTTATACCAATTGGCAAACAGGATACCCAGCACGCTGGAACCGTCGGGCGACTGCCAGATCAGCTCGGAGAACGGCGATTCCAGTCCCGAGTCATCTACCCGGTTATTGAATCCGGTCGCCTTGACGCCCCGGCCAAAAACAGCCGTATCAATGCCGGCTTGCTTCAGAAGCTGTGCGGCCTGTCCCATATTGCCGAAGGAATCGGGGAAATAGCCAAGCTTCGAGATCGGCCCGAATTTTGCAGCGTCGCGGTGGCCGATCTGAAGATTGCGCACATTCGCTTCGCTGCTCGTCAGAAATTCGTCCTGCAGAATATACCAAGGGCCAAGAGAGAGCTTGCCTTCATCGCATAGCTTCTGGATTTGCTCCCGTTTCTCCGGGTACACCTGCAAATAATCGTCGAGAACAATCGTCTGCCCGTCGAGATAAAAGCTGCGGAATTCCGGATCGGATTCGAAGGTCTGGAGCAGCGTATCCATGGTCTCGATCAGCTTGACGTGATGGGCTTCGTACGGCATATACCATTCCCGGTCCCAGTGGGTATGAGAGATGACATGAACAATGCGCTTGGAAGATGGCATGATGGTTCCTCTTTTCTCTTTTTCATAGAAGGTTAGTCATTACGCAACTAGTGTAAAGAATCGGGAATCCCGTCACAATGAGGGAAACGCAAACTTTTAGGGGGGAATGTTATCGTTATGAGAAAAGTTTCGTTTCGGCTGGCGTCGTCCTTCCGCAATCGTATGATTTTTATCTTTTTGCTGATTATCATTGTCCCATTCCTGCTCTTCGCCTACTATTCCCACATCAAGTCGATTGAGGGGATATCCGAGACGAATACCAAGATGACGATGAGCTATCTTCTTCAGGCGAAGAAGAACTTCGAAATCTATTTAAATAATTTGAATGAACAGGTCAACGAGGTTATCGGCAATAAAAGCGTCCAGGAGCTGCTGTTTAAGGAGCCGACAGATGAACAGGACGAGGAATCGTTTGCGGTTAATATGCTGACGGCTCTGTATCATGCCACGCCGGTAATCGATGCTTTCCGGGTGAAGGTATATCCGATTAATCCAACGAAATATCCTTCCTATATGCGGTCTATCGATGAATCCGTGAGGATTGGCGACCAGTACTGGTTCCAGCGTTCAAAAGCAACGGTGGAGCCGACCTGGTATTTGACGATGCCGGAGCGGGGGAGATATGCGAAGCCGCTGCTGACATATGTGAAGCGGTTCTCCGGATTGTATGATTCCAAAGTGAGGGGGCTTATAGCAACGGATCTGTCCGACGATTTTCTGGAGCGGTATTTCTCTCCGTCAGATCAGCTCAAGGACCAGAAGCTGCTGCTCGTGAATGATAAAGGTATTGTGCATTATGATTCGGCCGTCAATGAATGGACCGGTCAGCCTTTCCCTTCGGAGTCCTTCGTCAACTATATGAAAAAAAGCGACGCCGGCTCGCAGTCCATCACCATCGGCGGACAAACCTACCTTGCAACCTACGTGACCATGGCCAATCATCCGTGGACGATTGTCAGCTTAACCCCGCTCAAAGAGCTGACCGGTGCGATGGATGAGATTAACCGTGTCCTTATTATTTTTCTGATCGTGTATTTGTTGTGCTGCTTCAGTGTTGTTATCTATCTGACCGTAACGTATACGCAGCCGATTGCCCATCTGGTCCGCCTGATGCGCAAGCTGGAAGCGGATAATCTCCATTATTTATCGCCATGGTCCTCCCGCAAGGATGAAGTAGGCTGGCTTTTCAGGAGCGTGGGCAGCATGGTGCACCGGATAGACGGGCTTGTGAAGGAGGCCGCACGTTCGGAGCGCAACAAGAAGGCGCTGGAATTCCAGGTGCTGAGCCATCAGATCAATCCGCATTTTCTGTACAATACGCTGGAGTCGATCCGGTGGAAGGCGGAAAACCACGGCCGGAGCGATATCAGCGAGATGGTATCTGCGCTTGGCAATCTGCTTCGCCTCAGTCTTAACCAAGGGAAAGAGATCACCACGCTGAAGCGGGAATTTGATCAGGTGAAGGCTTATGTGGCAATTGAGCAGGCAAGGATGGGCAAGACCGTCCGGATTCTGTACGCATGTGACGAGGAAACGCTGGAGCTGCCGTTCCTTCGGCTGCTATTACAGCCTCTTGTAGAGAATGCGATCCAGCATAGCGTACGGGATAACTTCGACAAAGGGAAAATTATGATTGCCGCAAGGCAAGAAGAGGATGATATTGTGATTGATATCGCCGATAATGGGAAAGGTATTCCGCAGCATGTGCTCGACCAGCTTGAGCAGGCGGAGGAGCCGTCAGGCAGCAAGTTCTCGCCATCGCGCAGAGGTGTAGGACTGCGAAATGTGAATGACCGGCTGAAGCTGTATTTTGGCGAGGACTATAAGCTGAAGATTGTGACGGGATCGGAGATCGGAACCAAAATAACGTTAAGGCATCCGGTGCTGAAGGAAGGCCAGGAGCTGGATTCAACCTTGGAGTGAGCTGGCCGAATATTATGCTGCATCTTTCGCTCAGCTGGTGCTTGCGATGCAAAATTGCCGCATCCTGACCAAATCGTTTGGCTTAAAACGGCCACTAAGCCGCGTCATTTTTGCGTTGTGGAAATTTATTCCGTTAATTAGGGGAAGAAATTCCTTATTGAAGGCATATTCGGGTTAATGTCCCATTCTTATTTACTTTTTGCATGAATAGCGGAAACGAGTTGCCGTATTGGGTAATAAATTGCCGAATCACTTGAAATGCAGGCTGCAAAGGGGCTCCAATCGACGCTACTAAGAAAAAGTGATAGGATATAAGGAATTTTTATTCGCAGCGTGTACGATAAGGTAATTCGTGGGGGACTCGACTTGCCGAGATTCGGGGCGAAGCCAATATAGTTGAATGGCGGCTCCAGGCGGAAGGCATGAAGTTTAGGGGTTCAGCAAGTAGAATATGTTCCATGCAAGGCTCTGCTAAAAAAGGAGGAGTATCAATTGAATAACAGACGTTACGTTATTGGAAGTTTACTCCTGACGCTTGTACTGGTTCTTGCCGCATGTTCCGGCTATCCACCAGAGTCTTCCGCCCAGTCTCCGGAGCCAACTCCCGTTACGCTTAGGCTGCTCACTTGGGCGGATGACCGTTACCAGCAGCTATACGATATGTTCCATGAGGAGTACCCCTGGATTACGATTGAGCCGGTTAAGGTAGAAGCAAGCGAGAAGGACATTACGGCGAAAATCAAAGAGCTGCAGAAGGCCGGAACACCTGCCGATCTAGCCTGGATTGACGGAGATCTGCTTGCCTACGAGGAAAAGGGGCTTTTGGAAAACTTGAAGCCGTATATGGATAAGGACTCCTCCTTTCAGGATAAAGTACTCCCAGACGGCTACTTCGACACGATGAATTTCCGCGGGCGCAGACTAGCCGTGCCGTTCGTAGATGTGCCGATGTGGATTGTCGTGAACAAGGATTTATTGGCCAAGCATGGAGTGGGAATGCCGTCAAACAGCTGGACCTTTGAAGACTTCCGCTCCATTGCGAAGCAGGTGACCGACCCCGCTCAGGGCGAATACGGGCTTACGACCAGCAGTGAATTTGTTATGCGCCTGCTGCCGCTCAAGGCGGCGGCCGACGGCCATGCGGCAAATCTGGCTTATTTGAACGAAAGTATGACCCAGAGTCTGCTTAATACGCCAGCCGTTCTGGATGATGTGCGCTGGCTGACCGGTTTTGTGACGGAAGACGGTTCTATGCTCTCATGGTCCAAGGCCAAGGAGCAGCATGATATTGCGCGTAATTTCCTGAACGGAAAAACAGCCTTCGAAGTTGGAGGCGACTGGCTGCTGCCGAGCTTGAAGCGGGAGGCGAAGTTTAACTGGGATATTCTGCCCTTCCCTCGGGGGAAGTTGAACCAGTATTCCTTCCATATCTACGGACCGCTGGCCCTCCTAAGCGGCTCGGAGCATAAGGATGAAGCGTACAAGTGGATCAGTTTCCAGTTCGAGCTGGAAGCGCAGAAGTGGAAGATCGACGAAGGAGCCAATGCTTCCGTCATTGATCCGGAGCTGACCGATTATATCGACAAAGCCTCAATCTGGCAGGGACGCAATATCGAGGCGGTTAAGATGACCAAAGACAATGTCCTCGTTCTCCCGGGAGCGACCATTCCCGGCTTCTCCGAGTACAATTGGGTCAACATAATCAATGAGATTGTGTTCAACGGCTATGATGTGAACCATCTGATCCCGGAGACCGAAGCCTGGAATAAAACAACGCTGCAGCTGCGCGAGCAGTGGCAACAACAAACGGCTAAATAAAGCATAAACAAGCCGGCTTCGGGACTTAACCAAAGCCAGCTTGTTTAGTTTGTGTTTTCAATTGTATTTTCGTATGAAACCACAATTCATTGCATTGAAAAATCCATGTACGCTTTATTCGTAACGTGTGATTATTGAAATAGACGCTTCCTTATATGAAAAGAACATCGCGTTCGACCTATCCCAATTTGGTATAATCCCAATATAAATGAAAGCGGTTCCTTAATTGCCTCATTGCAAGTCATTTCTTTAACGACTAAATCTATTACATCTCTGCAACGGAGGCATTTATGTACAAAAGATTAATCGCATACACGTTAAAATACCGGCTTAGCTATATGATGATTGTAACGAATATTTGCATTGCTATACTTCCGCTTTCCGTGCTGGGGACGATTGGAAGCATCGCATACATGCATACGCTGAAGCAAAATGCGCTGGACAATATGGAGCAGTTCGTCGGCTTGACGAATAGTCGATTTGACGACTATTTTGAGCGCATTGACCAACTTTCGAAAGCCGTGTTTTACAATCCTAATATTCAGCAGATCGCAATCTCGGACACGCCTTGGCAGGAATCCCAATCACAGTTGAAAAATATGAGTTCTTATATGTCCATTGACCCGACAATAAAGTCAATTGGTCTCATTGATATAAAAGGTTCGAATATGGTCGCTACGGGCCAGGTGCTGCGCAAGGAACTGGGGCTTCTATTGTCTAAAAACGAAGTGAACGCCATCAGCACTAAACTTCAAATTTCTCCCCCAATCGAAGGGACGGATAAAAAACAGGGTTTGCTTGCCTATAGGCAGGTAAAATCCATCTACGGGAAACAGTACCTGCAAGATATTTATACCGGCGTTATTTTGCTGGACATTCAGTGGATCCAGAACATTCTGCAAACGGGGAGCATGGGGGGAAAGGCGGACCTTTTTATCGTCAATGGGGAGGGAGATTTGATCGGTTCCTCGTCTGACCGAATGGATTATGAGAAGGTCCAGTCCGTTGTACTGAAGCAGCCTGTCGATAGCGTAGCCGATATTCGCTTGGACGGAGCGAGTTACCTGTATCAATCGCTTCCGATCGAAAGCCTGGATTGGAAGTTTATCGCGTTAATCGAGAAGGACAAGTTATTCGAAAGGGCAAACGTCATTCAGCTTTCTGTTCTTGTCGTGGTTGCTATCGCAATCCTTGTCGTTGCGGCAGCAGCTGTTTCGTTCAATATTAGGCTTACTCATCCCATCACCCGTTTGGTGGATGCGTTCGACAGCGCAGCCAGCGGCAATCTGGATGTTAAGCTCAAATTTACATACAAAAACGAGATTACGGTCATTCAGAACCATTTTAACCATATGCTTCAGCAAATCAAGAAGCTGACGGTGAATCTCCTTCAATCGCAGCAGCAGCTGCATCAGACGGAGATGGATAAGCAGTTATTCCAGCTCAAAGGCTTGCAAAGCCAGATTAACGCCCATTTTTTGTATAACGTGCTGCATGCCATCCGGGGAATGTCGATGTCCAATGCGAAGAAGGAGGTCGCGGAAGCAATCGATAATCTGGTCCAATATTTCCGGTATATCGTCCGTTACGACGAATACGTCTTGCTTCGCAAGGAACTGGAGCATCTGGAGCGGTATATCGCCATTCAAAAAATTCGTTATGGGGACCGTTTGCAATTTAAGGTGGATATGGATCCTTCGCTTAACAGCCGCTCGATCGTGAAGCTGATTTTACAGCCTTTGGTTGAAAACTCTCTCATGCACGGCATGGAGGGAAAAAGCGGACGGTGGATGATTCGAATCCGGGCGTATGTCGAGGAGGAGGCATGGAAGATCAGCGTCATGGATAATGGTCTCGGCATGACCGAAGAGAAACTGGCATGCTTGCGTGAAGAGATTGCAGGCATTAGAGTGCCGTCAGAGAAGGAGAGCGAAGCTATCGGTCAGGGCATTGGGCTAGTCAATATTCATAAAAGAATTCAAATTTATTACGGTGAGCAGTATGGGCTTAGCATAAAAAGTTGGGAAAACAAAGGTACGATTGTGACCATCACGGTCCCTTTGAGCGAAAAGGAGGATACCGACCTTGTATAATTTGCTTCTGGTAGACGACGAACCTTGGATTTTGAAAGATATGGAACAAATTATCGATTGGAGCGCCGCGGGCTTTCATATCGTCGCCAAGGCGAATGATGTCCATATCGCCGAGAGCCTGCTGCGCCGCATGCGAATCGACGTTATCATCAGCGATATTCGCATGCCGGGTAAGACTGGTCTGGATCTCTTATCTTTCGTAAATCGGGTATCGCCAAGTACGTTGGTTATATTTATGAGTGCTTACAGCGACTTTACTTATGCAAAGCAAGCGATCGAAAAAGGCTGTTACAACTATTTGCTGAAGCCGGTAAATACTGGCGAGTTGCTGCTCGCGCTGGACAGCTGCGCGAAGCGGCTTCGGGAACGGGAACGGGAGCGCCGGTTCCAGAAGGCCTATGACCAGTCCGTCATGCTGCTGGAATGGATTGAGAGTGATTTGACGATTCGACAGACTCTGGATCGCATCGCTTCTACGGGCGGGATATTTAAAGAGGCGGAGCAATATGTTCTGATGACCGTCAAAGGGCAGGAGGCGCTGACGGAGAGAGACCTGAAGGAGATTGACTTGCTGCTCGAAATGCACGGGATCGGCTTTTTCAGCTGCCGAAACAGCTCGTTTAAATCGACTTATTTACTCGGTTTCCCTTGCCTGCCTGCCAAGGCGCTGCGAGATTTATACCGGGAAGCAAGCCGCGAGGTTTCCGCGAGAGGCTGGGATGTGGGGATAAGCCGTATCGGCTCGAAGGATCAAGGAGTGCACCGGCTGTATCAGCAATCGAATGCCATGGCGGATACGCCTAGTTTAAACGGAAGAAGCGGTATTTACCGGTATCAGCAGCATGTCAATGCAGCTGTTCCGGCGCTGAAGGCGCAGATCGGCAAAGCTGCAAGAGTCGAACATCTGGAAGCGGCTTTATACGATATTCAGAAGGGAATTCAGCGTGGGCGCATTCATTTAAGCGGGCTAGCCGAGTTGTATAATCTGTTTGTTATTTCGCTAGCCAGTCTTACGTCGTCCGGAGAAGTCGCTCAAGAAGATTTCCTAACCTCGCAAGACCTTCTTATTTATTATGGGAAGCCGCAGGAGCTGCTGGAAGAGATGATGCAATGCATCGAGGAGAACAAGAGAAAACCGGGCGAAGTTAATGCCATTCCCATTGTAGAAGAGGTTACACGCGACTTGGATCGCATGTATGCGCACCGAATCTCACTGAAGGAGATGGCGCAGAAGTACTATATCAGCCCCAATTATTTAAGCCATCTGTTCAAACAAGAGAAGGGTCAGAGCTTTATTCATTATTTGATTCACAAAAGGCTGGAGGCAGCTGTTTCTTTATTGAAAAAGGACATCCCTCTGTATGAGGTTGGCAAGCTTGTTGGTTACGACGATTACGCGCAGTTCAGCAAGCTGTTTAAGAAGCATCTGGGGGTATCGCCGCAGGAATACAAGCAACGAAACAAAGCGTAGTTTTCCCCGCTTGCGAAAATTAAGGTTGACCAATCGTTTCGAGGATTGGTCAGCCTCTTTTTTTTAGCCAGCCTTGTCTCCGTTGCTGAAATATCGTAAAAAACCACAACCAAGCTTCCGGTTTGAGTACATATGATCCTGCTAAAGCGTATGCCAAAATAGATTTACGACAGGGCGGAAAGATATTCGTTGTCCTGTTGCACATATCGAAGAGAGCAGGTGAAGCAACGATGGATTCAAGTTTGGCCAAGGCCATGTCAAATGCAGGCAAGGTCAAATCAACTGCCGGAAGCGAGCTGCGCAAGCGGATAATAGGCTATAGAATGCTTTATGTCATGCTGCTGCCGGCTATCGCATTCCTTCTTATTTTCAACTACATTCCGATGTACGGGGCGACAATCGCCTTCAAGGACTTCTGGATAACGAAGGGGATTATGGGGAGTCCGTGGGTGGGGCTGGAGCATTTTCAGAAAATATTCGATACGGACAAGTTCTGGGAAGTATTCCGCAATACCATTGAGATCAATTTGCTGCGTCTCGTGTTTGGATTCCCGGCGCCTATCATTCTGGCGATTCTGCTGAATGAGGTCAGGCAAAGGTTTCTCAAGCGATCCATTCAAACGATTATTTATTTGCCGCATTTTGTTTCCTGGGTAACCATTGCAGGCATTATTTTCTCCCTTCTCTCCACCGATGGACTGGTTAACAAAGTGGTCGTTGCTATGGGCGGAGAGCCAATTAATTTCTTAACCAATGACCATATGTTCCGTCCACTGCTCATTGTTTCGGGCATATGGAAGGAAGCGGGATGGGGCACCATCATCTACATGGCGGCGCTCGCAGGCGTAAACCCGAATCTGTACGAAGCGGCGATGGTAGACGGCGCGAATCGTTTCAAACAGGCCCTCTATATTACGCTTCCGAGTCTGCTTCCGATCATCTCCATCCTGCTCATTCTGAACTTCGGCAGCATGATGACCGGCGGTTTCGACCAAGTATTCAACCTGTACAACACGATGGTGTACAAAAGCGGCGACGTCATTGACACCTACGTGTACCGGATCGGCCTGACACAAGGCGAATACAGTATGGCGACCGCAATCGGGCTTTTCCTCAACGTCATCAACTTCATGCTTCTGATGATCGTGAATTACGTTTCCAAAAGGCTGAGCGGGCAAGGCATTTATTAAAGGCGGTGAATCCTGGCAATGAAAACAACTGGCCTGTCCGGTAAAATTTTCGATTTTGCAAATATCTTGGTTCTTATCCTGTTGGCGATTATTACGCTGTACCCGTTCTGGCATGTCCTTGTAGGTTCGGTTCTGCCCTACGAGCTAGCGGTCAAATCCGGCATTAACCTGTTCCCCACCAAATGGACATTCGAAGCATACGGGTACGTTTTCTCCAAAAATACGATTCTCCAATCGCTGCTCGTGTCCTTGTTCGTGACCGTGCTGGGTACCCTGTACCAGCTGTTTATTACAGCGATTACGGCTTATCCGCTTATTAAGCAGGATTTACCGGGGCGTTCGATTATCGTTCTATTCATGGTATTTACGATGTTTTTCTCCGGAGGACTTATCCCGTATTACCTGCTGATCAAAAATTTGGGGCTGGTCAACCATATCGCGGTTATGATTATCCCGGCGGCGCTTAGCATGTACAATATGATTGTGCTTAAAACGTTTTTCCAGAGCATTCCGCTGGAGCTCGAGGAATCGGCCAAAATGGACGGGGCGGGTTATTTAACGATCTTCTTCCGTATTATTTTGCCGCTGTCCATTCCTTCGATGACGACGATCGGTTTGTTTATCGCGGTTGGTCAATGGAATAACTGGTATCAGCCGATGCTGTTCCTGAACGATAAAGAAATGTGGCCGCTTGCAATGCTGCTGCGGGATATTCTAATCAATAACAATACCAACATAACGGCTAGCGCGAGTGCCGTGAACGAACAGTTCATGCTGGCGGACACGATCAAGGACGCTATTGTCATGGTTTCCGTCATTCCGATTGTCATCGTCTATCCTTTCATTCAGAAGCATTTCGTGAAAGGGGTGATGATCGGTTCTATCAAGAGCTGATAGGTTTACGGCGAAATCGAAAACGGCAAGTCCAATGAAAAGACGAAAAGGGAGTTGGACAAGAAATGTTTGAAGCGAAAAAGAAATGGATAGCCGCGCTGGGCATTGTGCCTCTGCTTGCGGGCGTGTTAGCCGGCTGCTCGGATAACGGAAAAACATCGGAGGAAGCGGGCGGCCAGCAGCCGGAAAAAGCTAAAGCTCCTGTCGAACTCACGGTATTCAGCTGGATGTTCGAAGGAGCGAATGCGCCGGAATCGGCCATCTACAAGCGCCTGCAGGAGAAGCTGAACATCAAGATTAAGCCAATCGTGGCTTCTTGGAACGACTGGGAGGAGAAGCTTAACGTGATGATCGCCTCCGGAGAGATGCCGGATGTGTTTATCTCCAACGGTATAGCCAAGCCCGTTCAGTACAAGCAATGGGTCAAGGAAGGACTCCTTCTCAATTTATCCGACTACACGACGCAGTACCCGAACATTGGCAAGTCGCTTGCTAACTTCGAGGTTCTCGCCAAAGCGACCGACGGCAAGCAATACGCGCTCCCCATCTACAATGAATCCGGCAGCGGCAAGAATTCGATAAACAGCCACAACATCCTCATCCGCCAGGACTGGCTGGATAAGCTGAACCTGAAGATGCCAACAACGACCCAAGAATTTTACGAGGTCGCAAAAGCCTTTACGGAGAACGATCCGGACGGCAACGGCCAAAAGGATACATACGGTTATACGTCGAGCTCCGGCGGCGTATGGTGGCAGTATCCGCTCTTCAACGCATTTGACGCCAGTACGGACCGCTTCAAGAAAAGCGCCGACGGCAAATGGGAGCCGGAGGTTATCTCGCCGGGAATGGAGCAAGCTCTCTCGTTCCTTAACAAGATGTACAAAGACAAAGCACTCGATCCGGACTTTATGATCAACACGGATGATCAGAAGGTCGAGAAGTTTATCACCGGCAAAGTCGGCATGATTATCAATAATCTAAACGCTACTTTCTATAACGATATTTACAACAAATTCAAAAAGGTTTACGAGGATAAGGACCCTAATACGATTATTAATTGGGTCGGAACGCTGAAGGGCGTAAATGGTCAGCAGCGGATGGACGGCTCAAGCAATTTCTGGTGCGAAACGTCTATCAATGCCGGCATCTCCGACGAGAAAAAGCAGAAGGCGTTGGAGCTGCTTGACTACCTGTTGTCCGATGAAGGCCAAAACCTGATGCTGAACGGCATTGAGAACGTCCATTACAAAGTGGAAGACGGCAAAAAGGTTCCGATCATGACGCCGGAAGAACGCGATAAGGACAAGGGCTTCTCGCTGAAAGCACTCGTATCCTGGAATACGGATTTCTTGCCGGAAAGCACGCCGAACCGCGAGCAGATTTTGGCTGCCGCCAAATCGACGGGGGATTACGCGGTTCCGAATCCGCTTGAGTTCCTGAACATCAGCGAAGATGCGCTTGACCCAAGCCTGGTCGGCGAGCTGAACGATTTCGTTAATCAGAAGGTCGTAGAGATGATCGTTAATTCCAAGAACGTTCCAACGGACTTTGCGAAATTTAAAGAAGAATGGCTGGCGAAAGGCGGCACCAAGCTTGTCGAGCAAACGAATAAGCAGGCTGTGGCGGAAGGCCGTTAGTACAAAAAAAGACGACCGATTATTTGCAGCGGTCGTCTTTCTTTTATGCGCATTTAGTTCCAGTTAATGGCTTGGAACGTATTCGTCAAAGCCGATTCGCGCGCCTTGAGGCATTGCAGGGCGCTCATCAAGCCGTCCTCGATAGGGCTGATTGAGAGTTTATTATGTTGAATCATATCGATAAAATTGCGGGCAAGCACCTTGTCGCCTCCGAAGTGGCTTTGATCCGACTTGATCTGGCAGGTTTCGATCCGGTCGGTATGATGCATGAACACCTTGACGGTCTCTGTATAGACATCGAACTCTACCGTTCCTTTGTAGCCAAGGAAACGCGCGCCTCGGGCGGCGGCTCCCCTGCGTGCGAAAAAGTTCTGCGAGTAAGAGACATGCATCCCCGTGTCGTAGGCGATAAGCGCGCTGCCGGAATCCTCGTTGCCGGTATCCGCGCCGAAGACGCATTGCATGTTTTCGTCATGCGCCGCACTGTCAGGGCAGCTATGTTTTTCTTCGCACTGATGGCAGTGCAGTCCGGCAGGCTTGCGGCCTTTGTAGATTTGTTTCGAGGTCATGGCGCAAACGCTGACGGGACGATGTTGCAGCACGTGATTGATGTAATCAAAATCATGAGTTGCTTTTTGAAGGAAAAGCCCTCCGGTCAGCGACTCGTCCCGGTACCAGTTGTGGAAGTAGACGGAGCCGTACGGCACGTTGTTCACGGCCTGAACATGTTCGATGGTTCCGATCTTGCCGGAATCTACGATTTCTTTGACAACCTGCACGATGTCGCATACGCGAAGCGGAAAGGAAACGGCAACGGGAGGTTTCCATTGCTCGGCGCCCGCTTTTAAACGGAGCAGATCTTCCATTGTTGTTGCAACAGGTTTTTCCAAAAAAAGCGGGATACGCGTCGGGAAAACCTTAAGGGCCATCTCGGTGTGGAGATTGCATCTCGTACCGATCAGAATACCGTCCAGCTTGGCGGATGCGAGCATCTCTTCCGGCGTATCGTAAAAAACGGCGTGCTGCTCCAGCCGAGGTTCCCGTTGCCGATAGCTGCTGCTTTTGGGATCAACGATGGCCGATACCGTACAGGCAGGGTCCAGTTTGATCATTTCCTGAATAACGTGCTGAATCCGGGATCCATATCCAATGACGCCTAATTTCATGGTCATTGCCTCCTTTAGTGGTGATGAACTTGTTTCAGTATACGAAACAACGGCACCAACTGGCTTTGTGCTGGCGGACGCATTATTTGTCATTTTGGAGAGGGGGCTGAAAGGCGATGGACCTGGAACGAACGGAGCTGAATCTGCTGTTTGACATACGCAGCATCATTACGATGTTTTATTTCGAATTTGACGGAAACTACAGATTTCCGGGTGAGAGACATGACTTTTGGGAACTCGTGTATGTCGATAAAGGAGAAATCGAAGTTGTGGCGGACAGCCGGCGATACCGGCTAACGCAAGGCAGTCTCATTTTTCATAAGCCCAACGAATTCCACAGTCTGACAGCGATACCTGGCAAAGCTCCCAATGTGATCGTGATAACGTTCGACTGCGATTCTCCCGTCATGGATCGGCTAACGGACAAAGTGTTCCTGCTTGATCAGGAGCAGCGCAATACGATGGCACGCATTCTCAGCGAAGGTGCAAATGCCTTTGCGCTTCCTTTTCATTATCCGCTGGTACGCAAACCGAATCAGCCTTTGGGCAGTGAGCAGTTGATGAAGGTTTATCTTGAATCCCTTCTGATTTTGCTGATTCGGAACGGTTCGTCCCGGGATCGCGGAAGGGCATCGATGCTGCTTACGAAGGAAAAGGAGGAGGCAAGGCTTATAGCTGATATCGTTTCTCTTATGGAAGAAAATTTATCCTCGCATCTAAGTCTGATGGAGATCAGCCGGACGCTTCATATTGCCAATACGAAGCTGAAGGAGCAGTTCAAACGCCATACCGGCAAAACCGTTATGGAGTATTACGCGCTTATGAAGCTGGAGAAGGCTAAGCTGCTTATCCGGGAGGATGGTCATAACTTCACGGAAATCTCTCGCCAGCTGGGGTTCAGCAGCGTGCATTATTTTTCTAAAGCCTTTAAACGGCATACCGGAATGAGCCCTTCCGAATATGCCAAGTCGGTCAAGGCAAGAAGCGGCATCGAGCAAAAGGAAAATGATTATCTTTTATCTAATTTGGAGGTATTCCTACGATGAATCAACTAACTATTCAAGGCAATCAATTGCTGCTGAACGAACGTCCGTTTCGAATTTTTGCAGGCGCCATTCATTATTTTCGCGTTGTTCCCGAGTACTGGCGCGACCGGTTGCTTAAGCTGAAGGCATGCGGGTTTAATACGGTTGAGACTTATGTGCCGTGGAATTTTCACGAGCCGGAGGAAGGCCGCTTTGTATTCGAGGGCATGGCGGATCTGGAGAAGTTCATCGCGCTTGCCGGCGAACTGGGATTGTACGCGATTGTTCGTCCAAGCCCGTACATTTGCGCGGAGTGGGAGTTCGGCGGCCTGCCAGCCTGGCTTCTTAAGGACCCCGGCATGCGCCTGCGCTGCAGCCACAAGCCGTTCCTGGACAAAGTGGATGCTTATTACGAAGAACTGATACCGCGCCTTAATCCGTTTTTAGCCACCAAAGGCGGCCCAATCATCGCGATGCAGATCGAGAACGAGTACGGCAGTTACGGCAACGATAAAACGTATCTCAACTATCTGAAGCAAGCGCTTGTCGACCGCGGGGTGGATGTGCTGCTGTTCACCTCTGACGGGCCGGAAGACTTTATGCTGCAAGGCGGCATGGTAGAAGACGTCTGGGAAACCGTTAATTTCGGATCCCGTCCGGCGGAAGCCTTTGCCAAGCTGCAGGAGTACCAGCCGGATCGGCCCTTTATGTGCATGGAATTTTGGAACGGCTGGTTCGATCATTGGGGGGAGCAGCATCATACCCGCGATGCCGGGGATGTTGCTCTAGTGCTCGACGAAATGCTGGCCGCCGGCGCTTCGGTCAACTTCTATATGTTCCATGGGGGGACCAATTTCGGCTTTTTCAGCGGAGCGAATTTCACGGACAAGCTGCTTCCCACCATTACGAGCTACGACTATGATTCACCGCTTAGCGAGAGCGGGGAGCTGACGGAGAAATATTATGCCGTTCGCGAGGTTATGGGCAAGTATACGGAACTCGGTCCGCTCGAACTGCCGGAGCCAATCGCAGCAAAAAACTTCGGAACGGTTCCTATGATCGGCCAGGCTCCGCTTCTGGCGTCGCTTGATGCGCTCTCTGTACCGATTCCAAGCGTATGCCCGGAGCCGATGGAGCAGTATGGCCAAAATTCGGGATTTATTCTGTACACGACGCATTTATCCGGCCCGCGTCCGGAGAGCCGTCTCAACCTGCAGGAGGTTCATGATCGCGCGCTTGTCTTTATTGACGGGGTGTTTAAAGGCGTCATCGAGCGTTCGATTCCGGAACATGATCTCGTATTCGACGTGCCTCCTGGCGGCGTGGAGTTAGCCATTCTTGTCGAGAACATGGGCCGCATTAATTACGGGCCGCAAATGAAGGATCCGAAGGGAATTACGGAAGGGGTACGTTTCGGGCAGCAGTTCCTGTTTAACTGGACGGTGCGGCCACTGCCTCTGGACGATTTGTCCAAACTGCGTTTCAGTGCTTTAAGCAGTCAACCGGGCAATCTGCCGTCCTTCTATCGGGGTGAATTTGAAGTCGAGAAGAAGGCCGATACGTTCCTCAGCATGAAAGGCTGGACCAAAGGCGTCGCCTATATCAACGGTTTCAATCTTGGCCGTTACTGGGCGATTTCGCCTCAAGAAACGCTGTATATTCCGGGTCCGCTGCTCAGGGAAGGCAATAATGAGATTATCGTATTCGAGCTGCATGCCGCGGAGTCCCCAAGCGTTAAACTGCTAGATGCTCCAATATTAAATAAGTAAAGATATATTTCTTAATCGAACAAGTCTGTTCGTCTCCTGCGGGACGGGCAGGCTTGTTCGATTTTTGGACTCGAATCAATAAAAATCACATGAAAGGTTAAGCTCTAACCACATATATCGGGTCAAATCGCGGTGATATATTTGATTTATTGTAACGTTCTCAACCAATATGAATGGAGGAAATTATGATGCGCATTATGACTCATCGGGTGTTTATCGGATTAATGGCATTTCTCTTGATGTCTATGAGTGTTACTCAACTTGGGATGGTTGCGTCGGCTGATCCAGCCGATCCGATTCTGTTCCAGGACAGTTTTGACGAAGCGAGCACGGCTGACTGGATTCCCGTAAGCGGAACATGGGGAAAAGAAAGCAGCAGCGCGGCCGTTTTGTTTTCGGAGGATTTTGAAAGCGGAAACATTAATCAATGGACGAACAATGCGGGCAATTGGTCCGGCGTAACGGAGGATGCGCATAAAGCTTATAAGCAAAGCAAGGAGGAGGGGGCATCGGATTTGCTTGCGGGGGAGCTGTCATGGACGGATTATGCTTTGGAATCCAACATCAAACTGATTAGCGGTTCGGGAGCGATGATGAAATTCCGGTATCAGGACGAACAGCACTTCTACTTCCTGTACATGTCGAACGATTCCGTCAAAATCATGAAACAAAATGGCTCCGCTCAGGAATGGGTCGGGCAGTATAACGGTCCCTCCCTCGATCCGGCGAAGTTTGTAAACATCAAGGTGGCGGCAGAAAGCAACAGCTTCCGCGTATATCGGGACGGGGAGTTGGTGTTGACGGCAACCGACGATACGGCCCCTTATACATCCGGTAAAATCGGCCTCGCCACATGGGCGACCGTTGCGGTCTTTGACGACGTCAAGGTGTCGGGAAGCGAGTCCAATCAGGTGTACAGCCAGACGGACGCAAACGGTGGCGAGGCTTATGCCGGAGATGCAACCTGGACGAATTATTCCGTGCAGACGCTGGTCAAGCCAGACGAAATCCCGGCTGACGGATCAGTGGGGGTAATGCTTCGTCGGCAAGCAAACGGCGACGGCTACCGAATGCAATATACGGGAAGCGGCATGCTTCAGATTGTGAAGCTGGAAGACGGAGTCGAAACAACGCTCGAAGAAGCACCGTTTACAATGAACGGCAGCACGTCGTATCTGCTTAAAGGCGTTTCCGCCGGCAAATTCCTGGATTTGTACGTGAATGGATCAAAGTATGTCGCAGCCCAGGATACGGAATATCCGTCGGGCAACATCGCTTTATTTAACGTGAAGGCAACGGCCAGCTATGACAGCGTAATCGTCTCGACAGAAGTTCCGCCTGCCATTTCGGAGGGGAATACCACGTACTTTGTCAGCTCCAGCACGGGCGATGACGCCAATGACGGATTGACTGAAGCGAAGGCATGGAAGACCATGGGCAAGATCAGCGCCATGACCTTTCAGCCGGGCGACCGTATTTTGCTTAAATCCGGCGATGTCTGGAACGAGAAGCTGACCCTTAAGGGGATGGGATCGAAGGAAGACCCTATCGCGATCACCTCTTACGGGACCGGAAACAAGCCGAAAATTTCCGCGAATGCTCCAGGCAGCGGAGTTGTGCTGGGCATTAACCTAAGCTACTGGCTCATTCAGGGCTTGGCGGTTGAGGCTATCCCTTCCTCGGCGCTCGCCTGGGGCAATGTAACCAACGGCATCAAAATCGAATACGATAACTCCCGCGTTTACGAGGGACTTACGATCGACGGCAACGAAGTATTCAGCGCGTCGCCAAATACGAACACAAACGGTATCGTTATTACGGCTAACGTGCCGGGAACGGATTTTAAGGAAATTGCAAACGATATTACCATCTCGGACAATAACGTGCATGATCTTGGCTGGTACGGCATCACGTCATCCGGTTGGGATAACGTGAAACAAGAAGAGTTGCGATCCCAGTTGTCTTACGGCAACCTTTACGTCAAAGGCAATGAAGTGGTCAACATGGGCAATCAAGGCATCGTCATCCAAAACGCGCATGACTCGGCGATTGAACGCAATATCGTGCGAGCTGGCGGACAAGCCAACTCCAATGGCTACGGCCCCGGCGGTCTCTGGTATATCGCATCGCGGGATTCCGTCATCCGCTTCAATGAAGTGTCCGAGATGAAGGACTCCGAATCCGGCTACGACGGCGCGGGGATCAATGTGGATTGGTATTGCGATAACATTACCGTCGAATACAATTACACGCATGACAATAAGGGCAATGGTTTTACGACGATGAGCAACCGCGGCACGAAAATCATCAACAACAAGGCGAGGGGCAATAAAGGCGAGCAAGGAAACGGCCGCGGTCAAATCGCGCTCGGCAGCTTTACGGGCCGTCCGGATCTGTCGACAGGCCTTCACGACATCGAAGTGGCGGGCAATACGATCATCGTGGATGTGGAAGGCACAGACGGGATTAACAGTGCTTCCAATCCGTATGGATTTTATTCGGGTGCTCGCATACGTAACAATAACATTGTACTGAAAGAAGGGGTGCCGAATACATCCGTGTTCAGCATCGGCAGCGACACGAAGTTTGACGAGATCAATACTAACCGCGTTTATAGCGAGGACAGCGCGTTCCGTGCCAGTCAGCACGGGACGGCCTACGACAGCCTCGCATCCTGGCAGACGGCTACCGGTTTTGACTCAAGCACGCAAGTTTTTGAATTCGACAACGCTCCGCCAAGCGAAGTTCGGAATCTGGCGGCTGCCGTTAACGGATATATTCAATTGAACTGGTCCGCCTCGTCCGATGAAGGCAGCGGCGTTGCGCACTACAATATTTACCGCGGTACGACGCCTGATTTTACTCCGTCCTATGCGAATATGGTAGGCGAGTCAAAGGAAACTTCCTTTGTGGACCGCGAGCGGCCAGCTTCCAATCATACCTCTTACTACAAGGTAGAAGCGGAAGATTATAACGGCAACAACGGTCAGGCTTTGGCATCCCTTCAGGCCGTAACGGGTAATATCCCTGCTTCTTCCGTTCCGGGCAAGGTTGCAGACTTTACGGTTCTGCGGGACGGCGACACGATTCGAACCGCGGGATTCGCCGTAACGCCGTATCTGGCGAATTTCGGAGCTGTCGCAAAGGTAGAGCTTTACGCAGATGGATCGCGTCTTGCCGAACTGACTCAACACCCTTTTACCTATACGGTTAATGGATTGGGAACGGGCGAGCATACGCTGCAATACCGCGTGTACGAACAGTCGGGGGAGGTTACGGAATCCAGGGCGATCCGCATTTCCAAAGAACACAACGCTTTGCGCAGCCTATCCGTAGCCGAAGCGCCTGTCATGGATGGTAATCTGGCGGAGTGGGATATGCCCTACTTCGTCATGGACCAGCCGAATCAGGTTAAAGAAACGGAAAAAGGCTTCAAAGAAAGCTGGACGCCTGAGAAGCTGTCCGGCAAAGGATACGCGAGCTGGGATAGCAATAATCTATACCTTGCGGCTGAAATTACGGAGGAGCATCACAATCTTGCGATTACGAATGCATCCGATCTATGGAAGGGCTCTAGCATTCAGCTCGCTATCGATCCGCAAAAGGGCAATAACCCGGGAGCAAAGGGGTATTCCGAAATTGCTTACGGCTTGTCCAACTCAGGTCAAATGCTGGCATACCGCTATAACGCGGTAACCGGTCATCAGGCAGGCGAATTTACCGGCGGTTCCTTCCATGTCAGCCGTAATGAGGAGACAAAGAAGACCCTATACGAGATTTCCATTCCTTGGAGCGAGCTGTTGCCGACAGGCGTGAGTGCCGAAGAAGGCTCAGAGCTTGGCATCTCCTTTTTGGCCAACTACAGCGACGGCAGCCGTCCGGATTCGGGCAATGGAGACGTTCGCAACGGTTGGATCGAGTATAACAGCGGCATTGGTTCTATTAAGGCACCGGATCAGTTTGGCTATCTATTATTGAAAAATGAGTCTTTTCACGCGCCGTCCATTACCGGCGAAGCAGAGGGGCAAACCGTGAAGCTGAATTGGTCGGTCTCCGCGGATGCGACCGGATACCGTGTACTTTACGGCAAGGAGAGCGGCGTTTATCCGAACGGTTGGAATGCGGGCAGCGCAACGGAATATGAAACGACCGTACTCACACCCGGCAAGTATTATTTCGTCGTGAAAGCTTATAACGCTTACGGCGAAAGCGTTCTTTCGCAAGAAACGACTTTGACGGTAGGCGGGGGAACTAGCACGCCGACACCAACGCCTAATGAGAGCAATGACCCCACTGTTGTTGACAGCGTAAAGATTGAGAATGGAAAAGCGGTTGCGGAGCTGGGGGCTCAACATCAAAGGGCAATAATCGCTTTGAGCAAGCTGAATGGCGTTGAGCTTCAGGTTAGAAGGGGAAAAGCTTTGATTACATTTAGCGAGCCTGTTCTCAAAGCGTTGAGAGAAAAGGCCGGAAGCGAAGATGCATTCATGGACGTGAGCCTGAACCCGGTTACGGATAAGGTCGAAGTATCTGCCCCCAGCATGCTGAAGGCAGCGGGGCAGGCCTACAAGATAAGCGCAGAGCTGATCGTTGGAGGCAAACGCCAGTCGTTGGAGTTGAAAGAGGGAACGGCAACAGTAACCCTTCCTTTCGATTCCCAAAAGGCGGATTCCGAGCTGATCGGCGTATATTCCTATAATGAAGCGGATAAGCGCTGGAACTATAGCGGCGGGGATGCCGCAGCTTTGAGCAATATAATAACTTTGGAGTTTCGAAATTCAGGTGTTTATGCTCCTTTTGAATACAAGAAAACATTCAAAGACATACCTGCCGGGCATTGGGCGGAACGCACGATTCAAATTCTAGCGGCTAAGCATGTCGTGCAGGGAACAGGCGAGGGGCTTTTCAGTCCGAATCGTGCAACGAACCGCGCCGAATTTGCCGCACTATTGGTAAATATGCTGCATCTGAAATCGACCGGCAAGACTGCTTCCTTTATCGACGTAAAATCTGATGCCTGGTATGCGGATTCAGTAACGGCTGCCGTTGAGGCAGGTATCATCTTGGGAAGGAGCGCGGATCAGTTCGCCCCGGGTGATTCCATTACCCGCGCCGAGATGGCCGCTATGGCTGTCCGAGCGCTGGGGCTTCAAGTCCAAGCCGGAGCGACAAGCTCTTTCGCCGATGCGGAGAGCATCCCGGCATGGGCCCAATCCTACGTTGCGGCAGCCTCTCAAGCCGCGATTATGAAAGGAATTGGCCAAAACCGATTTGCCCCCGAACGAGAGGCGACTCGCGCGGAGGCATCCCAGATCGTGCTGAATTTAATGAAGTTCTTAGAAGCAAGCAAATAGCTGCAAAGAGGGGGCTGATTGTTGATGCTCCTTGCATGAATGGTGTTCTATAAAGCGACCTCTTGAGGGTCGCTTTATTGCATTTTCCCATAACTGGAAGAACCATGTGATTTAAACTGTCGAGTCTTTTTCTCACGGCTGCCCACGTGACAGCGCGGCTTGAAATATCCCAAGCGCTCAAGCTTATTGTACAATAAGAGAAGACAATAACCATTCACGATCATAAGGTGGTAGATAAAATGGCGTTTCGGATTGAAATGACGGGTACATGAGCGAAAAGCTATACTTCCTGTCGCCTACGGAATCGATAGAAAAGCTGAATGACGTTTTTTTTCCTCCCTATATCACGCTTGCCCATATGTTCCACGCGCCGGAAGGCTGGGCTATTCAGAACCGGATTCTGAAGCAGTATCAACTGCAGTACGTGCTCGAAGGCGAGGCGGAATACGAGATTGAGGGAATAGCGTATCGGACGATTAAGGGCGATCTGTTGTTCCATGGCCCGGGTGAACTTCATCAGGTCCGGACGGTGGCTGGGAAGCCGTATGTCTGCTTGTCCATCGTTTTTCATTTCGGCGATTTGGATTATCCCGTGCGGGAATTGGTCGGATTCCGGGAATTGGGTGACCGGCCTCATGATCTTGGCAATTACGCCGAGAGTCCAATAGAAAACAAGCTGTCGGAGCTCATTCTTTATTATAAGCAGCCGGGGTTCTATGATCAGCAGCAAGCCCAGCAATTGCTGATGAATATCCTGCTGCAGTTGGGAAGAAGCGAATTGAAGCGGCGGTCGGAACGTTCCGAGCCTGATCCGGCGGGCAAGGCAAAGCTTATTCTTCTTCGTAATTTTATCGATTCGAGACTGAAGGAGGGCTTTCAGCATCGCCAGCTTGAGCAATTGAGCGGCTGGAGCCGCAACTACATTATTATTCAATTCAAAAAAATGTTCGGGATGTCGCCTCTTCAGTATTTGGTGTGGATCCGGCTGGAAAAGGCAAAGGAGCTTGCGCTCCAATCTGGATATACGTTTAGTCAAATCGCAGAGAGCGTCGGATATTCGAGCGTTCATGCCCTCGGCAAAGCCTTTAAACAGAAGACGGGCATGAGCATGAGCGAATTCGTAAGCACGTTGTTCAAAGACACGCCCGACCGGTAAGCGTTATAGAAACACCATGGATGCGAACGCTCGCATTCATGGTGTTTTTTTACCACCTAAGAATGTATAAGTTTCCGAGCAAGTCGGAAGAACAAATTCTTATTGGCGATTAAACCAACCTTTAAACGCGGTCGCCCTTCTTCGAAAGGCCTCGATAGAGGTTTTCTCATGGAATCGAGTGTGATTTTGGATACGATATTATCAATCTAAGCCAAATACAGAGCGGATGGAAGCGCCTATAATGAGAAGTAATTCGAGCGAAAGAATCGTTCATAACGGGAGGAAACTCATGAGTAAGCGAGATTATAGTCTTACAGGGCCTGAAGGGGAACGGGCGAGAGAACGCGGACTGGCTTCTGCGCAGTGGTATGCAAGCCCGATTCCGCGCAAGCGCATGAAGGAATTAATGAAGAGGAAGGACGGACCGGCGATTCGGGACACGATTATCTGGCTGGCCCTTCTCGCGGGAACGGGGATACTCGCTTATTATTCCTGGGGAACCTGGTGGGCGCTTCCGGCGTTCTTCATCTACGGTGTTCTGTATGTCTCTCCGGGCGATTCCAGATGGCATGAATGCGGACACGGTACGGCATTCAAGACGCAATGGATGAACGAAGTCGTCTATCAGTTCGCTTCTTTTCTTGTGCTTCGTCCGGCGACGCCTTGGAAGTGGAGTCATGCCCGCCATCATACGGATACGTACATTGTTGGGCTGGACCCGGAGATCAATCAGCCTCGCCCGCCGGTATGGCGCATTCTTATTATGCAGATTATGCATCTGTACGGAGGGCCCAAAGACATCAAAAGAATGTTCCAGCATGCGGTTGGTGTTATCGATAAAGAGGAACGGGAATTTATACCACAAGTTGAATTCAAAAAGACCATTTGGGAATCGCGCGTCTATGTGCTAATCTTCGCAGCAGTTATAGCTGCTTGCTTCTATACATCCAGCATCCTGCCGGCGATGTTTGTGGTGCTTCCTTCCTTTTATGGCGCGATATTGATGGTCGTATTTGGTATTTGTCAGCATCTTGGCTTGTACGAGGACGTTGTGGATCATCGCCTTAATTCAAGAACGATCTACATGAATCCGGTTTTTCGATTTCTGTATTGGAACATGAATTACCATATCGAGCACCATATGTTCCCTATGGTTCCTTATCATGCGCTTCCGAAGCTGCATGAAGAGATGAAGGGAGATTGCCCGGCGCCAAGCCCGAATACATGGTCCGCATTCAAAGAGGTCATTCATGCGTTATGGATGCAGAGGAAGGACCCTGCATTTACGATTGTGCGGCCATTGCCGCCAACGGCGCAGCCTTATCGCTATGAGCCTGAGATTGAACAAAATGAACAACAGGGAGGAACGAATTATGCCGCAGCAATGGATTAAAGTTTGCATGGCCGATGAGATCGATGAGGAGGATGTCATTCGTTTTGACCACGGAGCCGTGTCGCTTGCGGTCTATCGATCGGATAAAGATGTCTACTATGCGACGAATGGATACTGTACGCACGAGAAAGTGCATTTAAGCGATGGGTTTGTCATGGGGAATATCATTGAATGCCCGAAGCATAACGGAAGATTTGATTATACGACAGGCCAGGCCAAGAAGCTGCCGGCATGCGATGCGCTTAAGACGTACCCGGTGAAGGTGGAAGACGATACCGTGTACGTACAACTCGATTAAGGGGATAAAACGATGACTTCGAACAAAATTGTAATTGTCGGCGCGGGAGAAGCCGGCGCTAGAGCGGCGATCGAGCTAAGAGAGCTGGGCTGGAAAGGCGATATTACGCTAATTGGCAAGGAAAGGCTGGCTCCTTATGAACGTCCGCCTCTCTCAAAGGCTGTCTTGTTAGAAGAAAAGCCGGAGCCCGCCTTCCTATTGACCGAAGAGAAGCTTCGGGAAAGCCGGATTTCACTCATTACGGACGGGCATGTCACCGGTATTGACCCTGCGGAGAAAATCGTGAGCCTCGCTGATGGCCGGGCATTCGACTATGATAAGCTTCTGCTTGCAACGGGTGCGGCTCCGCGCAAGCTTGTTCTCGAAGGCTCCGATACATCGGGAATATGGTATCTGCGAACGTTCCCGGACGCGTTAGCCATTCGTTCCAGACTGCTGCCGGGCAAGCGATTGGTTGTCATCGGCGGCGGATTTATCGGACTCGAAGTGGCGGCGAGCGCGGTGAATCGGGGCTGTGACGTTACAGTTCTCGAGGTTGGTCCGCGCATTCTGATGCGCGGCGTGCCGCGCGAGATCGCCGATACCGTGGAAGCCCGTCACCGGGAAGCCGGCGTCCGGTTCAGTCTCGGCATCGGCATAAGCCGAATCGAAGGGACAGGGGAGCGTTACCTTATCACGCTCATGAACGGGAACACGATTGAATGCGATGAGATTGCAGCGGGGATTGGCGCGCTGCCGGAGACGGGAATAGCGCAGGAAGCCGGATTAACCATAGAGAACGGTATCGCCGTTGACGCGTATCTACGGACAAGCGATCCCCATATTTATGCGGCGGGGGATTGCTGCTCCTTCCCGCATCCTCTTTGCGGAGGACAGCGAATCCGTCTTGAAGCATGGCGCAATGCGCAGGATCAGGGAGTGACGGTAGCCAGAAATATGGCAGGCCATGAGGAAGTTTATTCCGCAGTTCCGTGGTTCTGGTCGGACCAGTTCGATGTGACCTTGCAGGTCGCCGGACTGCCGGATCGCGGCGTGGCGACCGTGGAACGCGCAGATGAAGGGGGCAACCGGCTATTCTTCCATTTGTCCGAAGAGGGCACGCTTGTGGCAGCCAGTGGAGTGGGGACGGCAAGCATTGCCAAGGATATCCGCGCTGCGGAAATGCTGGTGGAGCGCAGGGCCGTCATCGATCCCGCGTTGCTTGCCAATTCCTCCGTTAAATTGAAATCCTTGCTGAAGGCATATTGAACGAAGAAGGAGAGAACGATGATGCAGTTTACGAATTTTGCAGGCTCCGAAGAGAAGGTATCCCGAATTGGATTCGGGGCCATGGGACTCGGAGGGACATTAGGCAGCTACAGCGAGGATGATCTGATCCGTTCCGTCATTCACAGCCTGGAGAGAGGCGTTAATTTCATCGACACAGCCCGGGCTTACGGACAATCTGAACGTCTTGTCGGTAAGGCATTGCAAATGTGGCAGGGTGAAAAACCATTCCTGGCCTCCAAGATCGAATCCAAGTATCCAGGCTCCGTAGGCTGGGGAAAATACGTGCCTGTTGAGGAGGCGTTCCCAAAAGGCTGGCTCAGACAAAGCACGGAGATATCCCTTCGCGAGCTGCAGGCG
>Ga0065721_10048819_pt1 | contig 77485 bp, 68 predicted proteins | sample Mesricmetagenome_FD_59108 | JGI IMG/M metagenome (GOLD analysis project Ga0065721, IMG submission 59108) | Mesophilic microbial community from rice straw/compost enrichment Sample: eDNA_1 v2 (version 2) | ecosystem: Engineered > Solid waste > Grass > Composting > Bioreactor | place: USA: Davis...
TTCCATGCAAGGAACTTTTGTGAAGGCGTACCGGAGGTACGTCAAGCAAAAGTGACGCAGCAGGGGGCGAAAAGGCGGTGATAGATGCCTCTGAGCGGGTTTGCATACACGTCCTAGGCTTCCCTTTTCAGCCCTTTTTCATCCGGCACGACGGTCAGCAATTTCGCAGTATAGTCGATAATGTCGCTGCGGCGCACGATGCCGATGAAGTGATTCATGTCGTCCACCACGGGGACGAAGTTTTGCGTCTTTGCCAAAGAGATCAGATCGACCATGTTCGCGTCGATGCGAACCGGCAAATTATTCAATCTAAGCGGAACTTCGCTGAGCCGCACGCGGTGAAGCTGATCGAAGCTCAAATCCGGATTCGCCTTCAAGTACCAGAGCAAATCCCCTTCCGTAACCGTCGCCTTGTACTCGCCTTTCTCGCTGATGACGGGAACGGCCGTGTACCGGTGACGCTCCATTCGCTCCAGCGTCTGGCGCAAGGTCGCCTCTTCGCTGACGCTTACCACTTCTTGCTTGGGCAGCAAAAAAAACGCGATATTCATAAGTTCGTAAGTTCCTCCTTCGCAGCAACGAAAGACCCGCGAATTCCGGGCGCGGTATTCTCATTATACCACGGCAAGGCGATGCTCTACCATGGAACCCCGCGCTTTTTGTCCGTTTATAGGGAACGATCTGGAGAAGCGCCCGCTGGCGCCGCGTCCTCCTTGCCCGGAACCGTAAGCTGATTTTTCGGCGTCTCCGGGTCGAGCCATGCCGCAACCGTCTCCCGAACGGAGGCAAGATCGTCTTCGTAGACGACGAAGTACCACAGATTTTGCGATCCCATCCGCTTGCCTTCGCCCTTCAGCGTATAGTTCTGGATTTCATGGCCGGTCTGCAGAAATTTCTTGGCCAGATCGTTCATCGCGGAAGGCGGCAAGTCGGTCTGGAAATTGTCGCCGACGATGTCCAGCACTTCCGGGATTTTGTTCCATTGCTGCAGCGATGCAGCCTTGTGAATAAGCTCCTCCAGGAAAACGCGATTCCGGTCGGCGCGAGCCATGTCCCCTCCGGCATCCTCGCGGTAGCGGACATAGTTCAACGCTTCGACTCCCGTATAGCTGTCCTTGTTCGCCTTGACCGTGAATTTCTCATGGCCGTAGCCTTTGTTGACGATATCTTTGCCGATCGGCAGATGAATGCCTCCGAGTGTGTCGACGACCTGCACGAAGCCTTGAAAATTAATGGAAGCGTAATGGTCGATCTTCGCGTCCAGCAGCTTCTCGACGCTGTTGACGGCCATCTCCGGCCCTCCGAAGGCGTAGGCATGCGTGATTTTATCCATCTTGTCCTCGCCGACGATGTCGGCATACGTATCCCGCGGGATAGACACCATAAGAACGTTGCCGTCTCCGGGGCGCACAACCGTATAGATCAGCGTATCCGAGCGGCCGCGCTCCTTCGCCCTCGCGTCCACGCCCATCAGCAGCATGCTGAACGGCTTCTCCACTTCCGGCTCCTCCACGATCGGCCGGTCGGTTAACGGCTGGTAAGAATTCGCGAAGCTCGACTCCACTTTATCCGACAGAAAAATATCGTACCCGAGCGCCGACAAAGCCCCCCGGTTCGCGTAGCCGATGCCCGCCAGGACGATCAGCAGCGCGGCCGAAATGGCGACAATTTTGTGCCAACGACGCAGCTTGCGCATACAACCTCTCTCCTTCTCCTATCTGTGTTCGGTCTATTTGATCTATCTCTCTCTGTTCAGCCAGACCCCTAATATACGATCCTCGAATAAGGATTGTTACATATAAACCTTAAACTTTCATGAAAACCATTGAATCGCTGCCACGCGAACCAACATTCACCTGCGTTTCCGGCGAGTGCCGACCCCGACTAAAGTACGGGCGCCGAACTCATCCCAAGGCCATTTTTCGGACGTCCCCTCCGCGGTATACTTCAACTCATGCGCAGTACTTTGAGGAGGATTGAACGAAGATGAAAGAAGCGGTTTTACAGCTTCGGAACGTAACGAAAACCATCGGCAGACGCACGATCGTCAGCGATCTGTCGTTCGACATTCCCGCCGGGGAGGTATTCGGGTTCCTCGGGCCGAACGGCGCGGGCAAAACGACGACGATCCGCATGATCGTCGGCCTGATCTCGATGACCAAGGGAGAAATTACTGTTAAAGGCGTGTCCGTACGCAAGCAGTTCGAACAGGCCATGACCCATATCGGCGCGATCGTCGAAAATCCGGAAATGTACAAGTTCCTGTCGGGGTATCAGAATCTCGTGCACTTCGCGCGGCGCCACTCCGGCGTCACGAAGCAGCGGATCGACGAAGTCGTGCAGTTGCTCGGCTTGCAAAACCGCATTCATGAGAAAGTGAAGCGCTATTCGCTCGGCATGCGCCAGCGGCTCGGCGTCGCGCAAGCGATTCTGCACAAGCCATCCGTGCTCATTCTCGACGAGCCGACGAACGGTCTCGATCCGGCGGGCATTCGCGAGCTTCGCGATTATTTGCGCAAGCTGACGCAGGAGGAGGGCATTGCCGTCATCGTCTCCTCTCACCTGCTGTCGGAGATGGAGCTGATGTGCGACCGCGTGGCGATCATTCAAGGCGGCAAGCTGATCGACGTCCGCTCCCTGCAGGAAGCGAAAAATTCCATGCAGACCAAAATCGTCGTGGAATCGAGCGACATCGAATCCGCCCATCGGCTGCTGTCCGGAGCGTTTAATCATCAGGGCGTCACCCTGGTCGGGGATCGGATCGAGATTACGGCCGACCGCAGCCTTATCCCGGATATCGCGAGATTGCTCGTGAAGGCGGGACTGGACGTGTACGGCATTCATGCGACGCAGCAATCGCTTGAGGATCAGTTCTTGGAAATTACCGGAGGTGAGATGGTTGTCTAGCTTGGGGAATTTGATACGGAACGAAAATATGAAAATATACCGCCGTCCCCGCACGTGGCTGATGGTCGGCTTCCTCGTGCTCGCGTTGGGACTGATGAGCGGATTGATGAAGTGGGACGAGAGCCGGAGCTCCGGGGGCGATTGGAAAGCCGGCTTGACACAGCAGAACGCTCATTATCAGCAGCAGATGGCGGATAATAAAGATCTGGACTCCGATTACAAGGAGTACCTGACGAAGGAAATCAAGATTAACGAATACTACCTGGCCAACGACATGAATCCCCATGCTCTGTCGCTCTGGGATTACGTCAACAGCTCCGCCGCGCTCGTCATGCTGATCACGATTCTGACCGTCATTGTCGCGGCCGACATGATCGCCGCCGAATTCACGTGGGGTACGATCAAGCTGCTGCTCGTAGGTCCGGCCTCCCGTTCGAAAATCATGCTGAGCAAATATATCTCGACGATGACGTTTGCCCTGCTGCTTCTCCTTCTCTCTTTCGCGCTCGCCTTCGGGGCCGGAGCCGTGCTGCAAGGTTTTGACGGGCTCAGCCTGCCGCATCTGAACGTAGGAGCGGACGGCGTCGTCCACGAGAGCTCGATGGTCGTCAACTCGCTGCAGAAATACGGCTACGCCGTCATCTCGCTGCTGATGTACGTGACTCTCGCGTTCATGATCTCCGCCGCGTTCCGCAGCTCTTCGATGGCAATCGCCTTCTCCCTGCTGTTCATGCTCGTCGGCAACACGGTCACGATGCTGCTGAGCGGCTACGAGTGGTCGAAGTATCTGCTGTTCGCCAACATCGACTTGACGCAGTATTTGCCCGGCAACTCTCCGCTTCGGCCAGAGATGACGCTCGGCTTCTCGATTACGATGCTCGTCGCCTACTACGTCGTCTTCCAGCTTATCGCTTGGACTCTGTTTACGAAACGGGACGTGGCTGCATAGAGAATCCAGTCGGGCGAGCTTATTGGCCTGGGCCGGACTCGGGGGTGAGTGATAAGCGCGTCGGGCGAGCTTATTGGCCGGGGCTAGGCTCGGGGGCTGGTGATAAGCGCGCCGGGCGAGCTTATTGGCCTGGGTCGGACCCCGAGGTGAGTGATAAGCGCACCGGGCGAGCTTAACGAACATTTTTTTCGATGTAGCATCGAAATGGAATGAGATTCGTTCATATTGAAGCATCTTCGAACACCATCAAAACTTCCTCGTAATCTACCGGAAGCGATGTGGTAAAGCATAGTCTGTAGGTCCCCGCAAAGTAATCGGAATAAGCTGCAAAGCTTAGCTAGACTTTGCGGGGGATTTTGCAGCGTAAGGAGATAGATGCCCATTTCCGTGCATCCATCGATAATCTTTCGGTACGACTCTTTTTACCAGCCCCTTGCTCATGCGTGCCGCTATTTAATTCCCGAATGGATGAAGCCGTTCATGAACTGCCGCTGGAAGAACAGGAATCCCAGCATCAGCGGAGCCACGACGATAAGCGTCGCCGCGCTGACCTCGGTCCACTGCGCCCCGGTCTCGAACGATTGCGCGAAGATGGCCAGACCGACCGTGAGCGGACGGTTCTCGACGGAGTTCGTCACGATGAGCGGCCAGAGGAAGTTGTTCCAATGATAGCTGACCGAGACGAGGCCGAAAGCGATGTACGCCGGCCGCGCCAGCGGGAAGTAGATTTTCCACAAAATCCGCCATCTGGAGTACCCCTCCACACGCGCCGCTTCGTCGAGCTCCGGCGGAATCGTCATGAACATCTGCCGCAGCAGGAAGATGCCGAAGGCCGAGGCGAAATAAGGAATCATGATGCCGAGCTTCGTGTCCAGCAGGGATAATTCGCTGAGTACGTTATAGTTGGGGAATATGAGCACGTCCGCGGGAATCATGATCTGCGCCAGGAACAGCAGAAACACGACGTTCTTCCAGGCAAAATCAAGCCGCGCGAAAGCGAAAGCGGCCATCGTGACGGTCAGAATCTGCACGGCCAAGATGCCGACGACGATGACGACCGTATTGACGAAATATTGGGCGAAGGGCGCCCCCGACCAGACCGTCGCGAAGTTGTCCAACGTAAAGTTGAACGAGAACGAGGCGGACAGCGCCTCCTGCTTCGGACGGAACGCCGTAACCAGCATCCAGACGAACGGCACGAACCAGACCGTCCCCAAGGAGATCAACAGCCAGAAGCCGATATTCCAATTGCGCAATTTCATTCTATCGCCTGTCTTCCCCTCAATGATAATGGATCTTCTTGTCCAGACCGAAAAAGTTGAGCGCGGCGAACAGCAGCAGCACAACGATCATCACGAGAGTGAGCGCCGACGCCATCCCTTGATCCCAGAAACTGAACGCCGTCTCGTAAATGTAGTAGAGCAGCAAGCTGCTCGCGTTGTTCGGACCGCCCTTCGTCATGACGAAAAGATGGTCGACGAGCTTGAACGCGTTCGTTAAAGCGATGATCGATACGAACAGCGTCGTCGGCATGAGCAGCGGAAATGTGATCTTCCGGAATATCGTCCAACTGCTCACTCCGTCCATCTGCGCGGATTCGTACAGATCCGGAGGAATGTTCTGCATACCGGCCAAATAGAAAATCATCAGATAGCCCGCTTCCTTCCAGATCATCATGAGGATCATCGCCCACATGACGTAGTCGGGAGAGCCGAGCCAGTTAATCTCACCGACGTTCAAGCTCTGCATCGCCCTGTCGAGCAGCCCGTACTTCGGCGTGTAGATGAACAGCCAGATGTTGGCGACGGCGATCATCGGAATGAGTGTCGGGTAGAAAAAAGCCGTGCGCATGAAGCTCGTCCCGCGAATCGCTTTATTGGCGAATATCGCCATGAGCAGCGCAAGCGCGATGGAAGTCGGAACGACGCCCAGCGCGAACAGCGCGTTGTTGACCATCACCTTCGCGAACACCTCGTCCCCCAGCATGCGAACGTAGTTGTCCACTCCCGCGAACATGGGGACGGGCGTTGCCAGATCGGCCTCATATAGGCTGAGGCGGATCGTCTTGGCGATCGGATAGAACGTAAACAGAAACAGGAAAACAAGCGACGGCAGCAGCAGCAACCAGGCAAACGCGTTCGTTTTCCATCGCATCCTCAATCTTCCCAAAGGTAAACCTCCCAAGCCTTGTATTCGATCGCTGCCGAGCGACGGAAGTCCCGCCGCGGCGGCGCGGCGAATCCCGCGACGGCGGCGGGACTTCCGTCCCGTACGCTCGACCTACTTGTTGAACGGAGCAAGCGCCTTGTCCGCTTCTTCCTGCGCTTTCTTAAGCGCTTCGGCCGGCTGGGCCGTGCCCGTCAGAACCGCTTGAAGCTGGTCGCTGAGCGCCTTCGACACTTTGCCGTTGTTGTGCGTGGACAGCTCTGCCGCCGCGTACTCCAGTTGATCGCGAGCCACGAGCGCCGGCGAGAAGTCCGCCGCATAGCTCTTCATCCGTTCCGTCTCGTACGCCGATTTCTTGACGGCGACGTAGCCGGTGTCGATGCTCCATTGCGCCGCGCGCTCCGTCTCGGTCATGAACTTGATGAACTCCCAAGCCGCTTCCTGCTTTTTCTCGTCGATGCCTTTGAAGATATAGAAGTTGCCGCCGCCTGTCGGGCTGCCGTAGCTCTTGTTCTGCGGCAGGAAACTGACGCCGAAGTCGAACTTGGCGTTGTTCTTCACGTTGGACAGGTTGCCGGTCGTATGGTACATCATCGCCGTCTTGCCTTCGATGAAATCGGACGGCACCGTTCCCCACTCGGTTACGCCTTGAGGCATGACCTTGTCCTTCATCGCGAGGTCGGACCAGAATTGCAGCGCTTCGACATTCTCAGGAGTATCGAACATAACCTTCTTGCCGTCCGGGCTCATCAGGTTGTCGCCGTTCTGCAGGGCGAACGTCTGGAACATCCAGTACGCGAAGCCGGATACCGGAATTTCGAGGCCCCACGTGCCGTCTTTCGTCAGCTTCTTGGCGTAGTCGCGCATTTCTTCCCACGTCTGCGGCGCTTTCTCCGGATCAAGTCCGGCCGCCTTGAACAATTCTTTGTTGTAATACAGCACGATCGTGCTCCGTTGGAACGGAATGCTGTACGTATGGCCTTCGGTTTGCGAGTTAGCCATGAATGCCGGATAGAAGTCGGACAGGTAATCTCCGCTTTCCTTGGCGATGAAATCATCCAGAGGAAGAATCGCGTCCATGTCGAGCAGGCTGTACAGCTCCGTCGACAGCAATACGGCTACGTCGGGCGGATTCTTGCTCTGAACGCCGGCTTGCGCCTTGACCGTCGTGTCCGCGTAGCTGCCCGTATAGACCGGCTTGACGGTAATATGCGGGTGAAGCTGCGTAAATTCCTTGGCCATACCCTCGATCGTTGCCGTAAGCGGTCCGCCTACCGCGATCGGATAATAGAAAGTAAGTTCGACGTTTTCCTTCGGTTCTTCGCTCGGAGACGCTTGTACCGGTTCGCTGGACGGACTTGCTTGCTCGGACGGGCTCTCAGGAACGGAAGGCGAAGACTCGTTCGCCGAATTGCCGCAAGCGGCCAACGTCATGAACGCTGTAGTGAACGCGATTCCCTGAATCAATTTCTTTGCCGACATAGTACTTTCTCTCCTTTGACGTTTTCGTCATTTTTACTTTAATCATCACTTATTTCCGGTAAAGCAGAAGTTTGTCAACCCGGCGTTAAATCGATGCTTCTTCTTTGCTTGCGCGGATCAGCTCGGCCAGCCGTTCAAGCGTTCCCCATACGTAATCCGCCCGAACCGTCGACTGCTGGGCGTCCGTTGCGGTCGCGACGCCGGTCAGCACGAGAGCCGTCCGCATGCCGTTCGCCTCGCCGAACCGGATGTCCGTCTCCAGACGATCTCCGATCATCAGGCAGCGTTCCGCGGGCAGCCCGCTCCATTCCAGCACTTTGGCCGCGAAATAAGCCGAGGGCTTGCCGATGACCGCCGAAGGCGTGATGCCGCTCGCGGCTTCGATCGCCTTGACCATCGCCCAGGTGTCCGGAATGACGTCCCCGGGAACCGGGCAGTTCGGATCGGGATTGGCCGCGATCAGCTCGGCGCCTCCACGGACCGCTTTCATCGCGCGGTGAAGCTTGCCGTAATCGAAGCTCATGTCCATGCCGACTAACACGTGTGTGGCCTTCTCCGGACGATTCGTCATGCGTACCCCATACTCCGCCAGCTCCGACGAGAACGCCGGATCGCCCACGACCAGGACGATCGGCTTCGGCTCCAACTCGTGCATGTAGACGGCGGCCGCGTAAGCGGCGGTCACGATTTCTTCCAGCCGCGCATCCAGCCCGAGCCGGTTCAGACGTTCTTGGCATTCTCTTCTCGTGCGGATCGTCGTGTTGGTCAGAAACCGCACCTGCTTGCCCGCTTCCCGCAATGAAGCGATCGTGTCCTTGACGCCGGGAAGCAAAGTCTCGCCGAGAAAAACCGTGCCGTCCAAGTCGAAAAAATACCCTTCATAGTTGATTGCGTCCGGCAACTTGCTCGCAGCTCCCCTTTCGAGAAAACGCAAAAACCCCTTATTCTTCGGACGGGCATGACGACAGCTCCAATGAAACGGATAGCCGTCATGCGTCCGGTGAATAAAGGGTTTTCTCCTCGTCTCGTACCCTTGTTATTCGGTTGTTCGACTTCAGGTACAGTGTAGCAAGCGAATGTTATCCGTTCATTAGAGAAGTGTAAACCCGCTGTAAGATCTTCCTAGGGCGTGTATGCATACGCGCCCTAGTCCAGCAGTCCCGCCTTCAGCAGAAATCGCTTCAGCATAACGGCCGCCTCGGCGCGCGTAGCTTGACCGTCCGCTTGCAGCAGACCCGCCGGCGTTCCGTTCATGAGCCCGGCCTTAACGGCGGCGGCGACGTCGCTGCGCGCCCAGCCGAGCTTGGCTGCATCGCCGAACGATTGCAGGACGCCCGCCTGTTCCGGAGCCGGCACTTGAACGTCGATGCCCGCGTAAGCCAGCGCGCGAATCAGCATCGCCGCTTGCTCTCCCCGCGAGATCGGCTGGCCGGGACGGAACGTTCCGTCGCTTCGTCCGGTTACAAGACCGGCGGCGACTGCGGCGCTGACGTCTTCCGCGTACCATGTGTCGGAAGGAACGTCGCCGAATCCCGAATTCGCCTTATCCGCGACAAGCCCAAGCGATCTTACGAGCAGCGCGGCGAATTCCGCGCGGGTAATGCTGCGATTGGCATCGAACCGATCGCCGCTTACGCCGTTGATCACGAACTTGCCCGCCAGCAGCTCGATATCGGATCGCGCCCAGTGTCCGGCCAGATCGCCGAAGCTGCGATCCTGCTCGACGATCGCATAGATGCCGGTCCCGCCTTGCCTGAATTGGGCCGTCGAGCGGCCGTTCCTGTCGGCAAGCGCGGACGGCGCGAAGCCGATTCTCTGCGCTTGAAGGTACAGCCTGACGCCGGATGCGCGCTTCGCATCGACGGTCTTGCCCGCGGCGACGGATGCCGAGCCCAGCGGCGCAGGGATTGCTTTGCCGCTTGCATCAAGCGCCTCAACCTGGAATTCCAACACGTCGGACGCCAGCTTGCCTCCCGCCTTGGCGATCGCGGCGACAGCCGCTTCCAGCTCTGCGCCGCTCAGCGTGCGGATCGTGAAGCGGAGCTTAACGCTGCCGGGTTCGACTCCAAGCTGGGAAGCCAGCTCTTCGATTCGCAGCGTCGACAGCGGAAGCCGGTATTCTCCGTTGCCGACGGAGACGATCAGCGTCTTGCCGCTCGCTGCCGTTCCGCTGGGGAGAGCGGCTGCTTCGACTTCTACCGTCGCTCCCGCAGAAGAGGAGACAACCACCGTCGAAGCCTGATCGAACGCTTGCCTGAGCTGCTCCGAATCCGCTGTCCCGTTCGTCGCTTCGAGAGCGACGGCATTGGTTCCTGTTCCTTCGCCCGTGCCCGTGCCGCTATTGCTGCCGGTTCCATTGTTTCCAGAGTTGCCTCCGGTACTGCCTCCATTATTTCCACCGTTACTTCCGCCGTTATTACCGCCGTTATTGCCTCCGTTGTTCCCGCCGCCATTATTGCCGTCGGTCGATTTGACCTCGATGGTGACCGGCTGCGTATACAGATCGTACAATTTCGTCGGATTCGTCGAAGCCGTGTGGCGCAGCAGCGCGTGCGCCTTGCCAGCCTTCAGCGCCGTCACGACGTTGCCTTCCACCTTCAGCACGTCCTCGCCGTCCAACAGCACGACCGCCGGAGCGACCGCCTTCGTCGTTGGGGAATAGGCTCCCGAAGCGCCTTCCGCTTCCGTCCGCCCGTACAAGCGGGCCGTAGCCGTCAACGTCGCTTGCTCGCCCGGCTTCAATTCGTAGTCCGATTGATCGGCTTGCAGCGAGTACGCCCAATCTTTGGACCACGCGGCATAGTCGGTCGTGAGCCCATAGGCGCCGTTCGCGAAGAACGTCTCGTAGGCGTTCAGATTGTTAAGCGTCCAGGGAGAGACGATAATACCGCGGTGCTTGCTCGCCTCCAGATAGTTCTTGCCCATATTCGTGTAGCCCGGATTGTAGGTCGCGTGAATCGGCTGAACGATCCGCTGCGTGTCCCGGAGCGCTTTGCTTACGTTCCCTTCGGTTGCGAAGCCGTTGGCCAGCAAACCCACGGGCATTTCCGGCATCAGGGCGGTGAACCGCTTCAGTTGATCCGGACTGAACGACATGACGTTGAGGATGTCCTCCGCGTCCTTCTCCTTGATCAGATCGACCAGCACTTCGACTGCACGGGGGTTGGACGTCTTGATTTCAGCATAGATCATGATGCCCTGCTCCTTGGCCAGGTCGATCTGCTCGTCCAGCGTCGGAATTTTCAATTCCCCGTATTGCGGGAACCTCCCGCTCACATTGGCGTTCAGTTGCCGAAGCTCGGCCAGGGTGAAATTCTCGACGTTCCCGCTTCCGTTCGTTGTATTTTGCAGCACCGTATCGTGAATAATGACGAGCCGGTCGTCCTTCGTCACAAATATATCGTTCTCGATGAAGTCCGCTCCGTACAGGATGGACAGCTTGTTGCTCTCGATCGTGTTTTCCGGAGCCTCCGACGGGATGCCGCGGTGTCCGATGACGTACGGCTTGCGCAGCAGCGTCGTCTCGTTCGAGTAAACTTTCAGCGCTTCGAGCGCCGTCGCCGGAGAACCGGTGACGATCCCGTTCGCTCCCGCCGTGATCAGCCGGTGAGCGGCGACTTTGCCGTCGACCGGAGAAGCCGATTGCTTCGCCCATACGACGATAACCCGCTGCTGCAAATAGTCGACGTTCTCGACAGTAGCGGCGCTCTCCGGTAAAATCGCGATTTTGGCCAGGCTGCTCGTCGTGATGCGGCGAATGTCCAGCAGCTTGTCCTGCGACGGATTAAACGTCCCACTGAAATCGACGATTCCGCGCATCATCGGATACGCTTGGCGAACGCGCTTCACCAGCTCTCCGTTCTCGGACACGACGAACGCGTCCTCGATCTCGTTCTCTTGCGCGAACGCGGCCAGCTTGTCGGCCGCTTCCTCGGAGCGGATGGCGAAAGCCGGAATCATCCGCGTGTCGATCTGCTCCAGCGCCGATTCCAGCGTACCGAGCCGGCGAAGTCCGGAGGCGTCGGTCCAGTTGAGCTCATCGTCGACATGAAGGATCACCGTGGCCGGCAGCGTCGTTCCGGTCAAACCGGCCAACTGCTCGGCGCTGCCGATGTCGGCGACGATCGTCGGGGCCATGGAGATCTTCGTCTCCGGCTCGGCGACGACGGCGAACCGCTCGGACGGCAGCGGCGGCAGCGCCTCCTGCTGAAGCGTAACCCGAATGTTATCGACCTTCGTCCTGCTTCCGTTGACTTGCAGGCCGATCGCGCCTTTACTGTAGGCGGTTGCGGCGTCCGTGTTAACGATCACGCGCCCGTCAATCAGTTCTTGAACGCGTTTGCCGTAAGCTTTGACCGTGTAGCGATACATTTTATCGGAAGCGATCGCTTCGGAATGCGATCCCGTGTCGATGACGTTCCACGCGTTGGCCGGCGTCCGCTCCGCGAACTCTACGCCGTTGGTCGACGTCGCCCCCTGCCGTACGGCCATCTGGTAGTACGGGTAATTGCCGTTCTGCACGCGGTACATCAGGGAATGCCATCTCGCCGCGTCGTTCGCGGCCAGGTGGGTCATGTCGGCTTCGACTTTGTAATCTCCGAACAGCTTCAGATAGTCCGGCAACAGCACGCGCGACGGATTATCCGGCGTTGCGAGGGCATTGATCTCGAACGCTCCGTCTTTCACCGCGGCGTTGGCGGCCGTCGTTCCTTCGATCCTTCTCCAGTCCGGCGGCAGCGTTCCGTTGGTCAATCCGTCGAAGTTTTCCTCGTACAGTACGTACTCCGACTCCTGGGGCTCCTTGGCCACGACGAGCAGTTCGATTTCCGCCCCGTCCTTACTGGCGGTTGCCGGGAACACGCCCTTGCGCAGCACTTCCATCCGCCCGTCCGCGAAGACGAGAGCGTCGCTGTCCGACGACCAGGTCAACTGATCGCCCGCGATCGTCCCCGCGGAGAAGTCGCTGAAGCTCGCCTGAAATTGGATGGTTCCCAGCTCCGTCGGCACCCCCTCGTCAGCCAGCAAGTAACCTTGCCCGTGCGCCAGGGTCACGACTTGCGCCCCGCTGGTCGAAGGCGTCACCACGATCGGGAACGAAGTCTCCGCATTGGCGAATACCGCTTTGACGGTCGCGCTGCCCGCCTGAATCGGATACAGCTGTCCGTTCATGATTTTCACGATACTGTCGTCGCTCGAATAAAGCTTGAGCTGCCCCGGAGCGAGCGGCTCCATCAGCCCGTCGGAGTAGTACACCGAGCCGGCGATGCTGATCGGTCCCGTCAACGCCTCCACGGTCGAAGGCGCCGTCAAGTCAAGCCGTTCTGCCGTCAGTCGCGTCACCTTCAGATTATCGAACGACACTTTGGCTTGGTCGACCTGGAAGCCGACTTTGCCCCGCTCCGCCAAGTTCGACGCCGCGGTCATGTCCATGAGCAGCGTATAATCCGAAGCGTCCTTCGTCTTGATGTACTCTTTGACGTTGTTGCCGAACACCCTTACCTTCATCGTATAGTCTGCGTTCAGGGCGAGCGGCTGCCACAGGCCGTCCTTCATGACGACCCAGCCGTTGTCCGGCTTGCGGTAAGCCAGCTCGAAGGTGCCGTTCTGCCGAATCGCCATTTGGTTGTACGGAGTCGTTCCTTCAGACGGAGCCCGGAACAGGATGGACGCCCATCTGGCCGCATTCAGCACGCTTTCGAAGCGGACATCCGCTTCGACGACATAGTTGTCCCATTGCACAGGCGCTACGACGCGAGACTGTTTGCCCGAAGCGCTGCCGCTGAACGTGATTCTGCCTCCGTACACGTCTTGCGTGACGGAAAATTCGCTGCTGCCCGCATTGACGTTCGACACCCATCCGTACGGAAGCGTTCCGGCCGCGGTGTCGTCGAACGTCTCTAGGAGCAGCACCGGATCGACCGGCGCCGTGACCGGAGCATCGTCGCTGAGAATCAGCGTTCCGTAACCGCTCGTATCGTTCCAGAACGAGGATGACTGATAGGCGCTCCAGTAACTGGACGTCACATGTGCCGCATCGTCTCCGAACCGATCCGTCGCGCCGATCTCGAAGCCCAGCTCTTTCGTCAGATTCGGATCCATCTCCAGCAGCTCCCACGGAATGGCCGTCTCCAGCGTCCAGCCGCTGCCGTCGGAATGAATCGCGCGCAGAATCCGTTTCTCGTCTTTGCCGCTATGATTGTTCAGCGCCGCGCCGAAATTAAATTTCGGCGTCGCCGACTGAGGCGCGAACACGAAGCCGGCCTGCATGTCCGCAACCGCGAAGGGAGCGGAACGGTGCAGCGTCGGATCGAAAAACAGGTTGATATTGTCCTGCTCGAACCAGTAGCCCGGCTTGTCGCTCGCAGGCGTGGCGTCCTCCACTCTGACGCCCACGTACAAATACTGGTTGTCCCACAGCATACCGAAGCGCGGCGCTTGTCCCGGCGCTCCGCCGACATGAATGTCCATCGTCTGATCTAGGCTCCACACCGCGTCGTCCAGCCGTCCGTCGATGGCCGGTGCATTCGTCGTTTTCCGAACCTCCAACGATTTGCGCCCTGCGTCCGCCGCGTTCGCGGTCGATCCCGACAAGCCGAACAGCGTACTGCCCAGCAGAGCGATCGTGATCCAGACGGATAACAGCCTTGTTGCTCTCTTCATAGCACTCTCCCTCTCATAGAATCCTGGTTGGACCAGCACGAGAGAACGACAAAAAACCCCTTCCCGCATGGAAAAGGAAGCGGCGCCGTTATACGGCTCTTCCTAATCCGCGCAACAAAGGGGTTTTCTCCACGTCTCGTACCCTCGACTATTCGATTGTCTCTTACTAGTTTCTACTATAACGGGCGATTGTTATTGCAGCGTCAACCTGAGATCAAAGTTCGATTAAAGCGCGCGGACCCCTTGGACCCACAGCTGACGGCTTCCCATCGACACCGCGCTCGCTCCCGCCCGCAGCGCCGTCTCGATCTCCGACTGCTCTCGGATCAGGCCGCCGACGATAATCGGCACCGAGACTGCGGCGCGAAGCTCCGAGATGACCCGGGGAATCAGCCCGGGCATAATCTCGACGGCGTCCGGCTCGCTCTGCCGGATGTTGTGGATGCCTTGCTCCAATGCGGAAGTGTCGATGATGAACAGGCGCTGTATCGCAAGCATCCCGTACTTCTTGGCGTTCTTGACAAAATGGCTCTTCGTCGAGATGATGCCGTCGGGCTTGATCCGTTCGGCCACGAATTTCATCGCCACCGGGTCCCCGCCCAATCCGGCGATAAAGTCGACGTGCAGGAATACTTTCTTGCCGGCGCTCTTCGCCCGGGCTACATAATCTTCGGCCGTGAACAAATCGCCAATCAGCAGAAACACAACCGGCCAATCCACGCCCAGCGCGGCCGGCAGATGCTCCGGCTTGCGCACGGCGGCGACGCGCTTGTCCGGTCCAAACTCAAGTTGCGGCTCCTTCGGCATGCGAGTTCCTCCTCGTCGATCCACCTTTCTCTCCACCCTATCAGATGAATGTCAACGAGGTGTTAACTGGCGGTTATTTGCCGATCGTTTCTACTTCGCCGTTGAGGTAGCGGAGCTCCTCGATCGTTCGGGAAGCGGAACGGATGGCGCCTGCAGCCCAGTAGGACGCGGGTACGTCGGACCATCCCGACTCTCCGCCCGGAAGAGACGAACGGCCGAGCACGCGATTTAACAACACTCCCGTCGTGCTCCTAATAATAAAAAAGTCCCCAAACAAATACGAGATAAACTACATACGATAATGTAGAAAGGGAAATACTAAAATCCTAACGGAGAGCGGTTGATCTCCCCTTTTAGTAATGCTATACTGATTGCACATGGTGTTTCGCCACCAATTTAAGGGCGAGTGGTAAAGTTGGTCTCCGCGGCCATCAAACGCGGGAAAAAGAGCGCATAGTCGCTCTTTTTTTATGGGGAGAATTGAGAAACATGGATGAAGACGTTGCAAGAATACTCTTTTACCGGTTGTCGGACAGGTATATCGATTTCCTTCGGACGCATGATACCGGCGTGCAACAAAATGCCGGTGATAGATTGCGGCCTTAATGACCTACGTTGATTTTGAAACGTTCGCACATGATCCGAAGTATCAGTCATTACTTGAAGCCGAGTACCAGTACATAAAAAGTAATCGGTCTGACATTATCGACGGTGCGCACAAACTATATGCTCTAGCCAACAAGCCAGGCACCTATTTCGAAAAAATATCCTGCAAATTCAAATTACTTGAAAGCATTTATCAAAGCTTCAGGCCATAGTTTCATCCTAATTCCGTGCCCAGGCATGGATTTTTTATTGATCCCAGACACAAGACCTGTATTATGCTCACATGCCCTTCGGAAAATTCAATTCCATTCATTGATATGAGAGAAAAAAAGCACCCCTAAAGGGGTGCTTTTATCGAATTACTCCGTCGTGTATGGCAGAAGAGCCATTTGACGAGCGCGCTTGATCGCAACCGTCAACATACGTTGGTATTTCGCTTTCGTGCCCGTCACACGGCGTGGCAAGATTTTGCCGCGCTCGCTGATGAACTTGCGAAGAAGATCCAACTCTTTGTAGTCGACGTGCGTGATTTTATTTACGGTGAAGTAGCAAACCTTCTTGCGCTTGTTGCGTCCGCCGCGGCGGAACTTGCGAGGCTCGCGTTGTTCGCGATCGCCGCCTGGGCGGCCACCTTGCGCTGGGCGCTCTTCACGTGCTTGTGGTTGTGCTTGTTGTTCGCTCATTTGTTCTCCGTCCTTTCCAGTTAAAATGGCAGATCATCGTCCGATATGTCTATCGGTCGCCCGTCATCGGCAAAGGGATCGCTAGTGTTGCCTCCGCTGCTGCGAGATCCGGCGCCGGCGTTGCTGCGATTGCCGCTGCTGCCGCCTCCGTATCCGCCTCCCGCGCTTGCAGCCGGAGCGCTGCCGTAAGCATCGTCTCTTCCTTGTCCTTGCCCGCCGCCTTCGCGGTTAGGCGATTCCAGGAATCGAACGTTGTCGGCGATCACTTCGGTCACGTAGACGCGTCGGCCTTCGTTATTCTCGTAGTTACGCACTTGAATCCTGCCTTCCACTGCGGCCAGACGGCCTTTGCGAAGGTAGTTGGCGCACGTCTCGGCAAGCTGTCTCCAAGTAACGACCGGAATAAAATCCGCTTCCCGTTCCTCCCGATTGCCGGAGAACGGACGGTCTACCGCCAGCGTAAACTGGGTTACGGCTACGCCTGCGGGCGTGTAGCGCAGTTCAGGATCCCTGGTAAGGCGTCCTATGAGAATGACTCGGTTCAGCATCGCGGTTTCCCTCCACTTGACATGGCATTGTAAGGCTTCGGCGGTTGTCCGCCCGGGTTGTGCGGTTTACGCGGTTTGTTCTCTGACGACCATGTGACGAATAACTTCGTCCGTAATCTTCAGAACGCGCTCAAGTTCCGCCACGACTTCCGACGTTCCCTTGAAATGAACCAACACATACGTCCCTTCGCGGTGCTTGTTGATCTCGTAAGCAAGACGACGTTTACCCATCAAGTCGTGCTTAGCGATCTCTCCGCCGTTCCCGATGATGCCCTGGAATTTCTCCGTGACAGCTTGAACGGTTTCTTGTTCCACGTCCGGACGGATGATGTACATCAACTCATAGTTGCGCATCTTCCGTTCACCTCCTTAAGGTCTTATGGCCCCCCACTTGGCATACCGACAGCTTGGCTATCGGCTGGGAAGCAAGGAGTATGCAATCTACAGCATACCTGAATACTTTATCACAACGAGTCGAATACCGCAAGGAATTTCGCGCTACACTAACCCATACGACAGGGGGTGAAGGCATGGGCGAGCAGACGCAGTTCGAACCCGGACAACGAGCTCCGAACGACGGAGAATACGTGGAAATCGGCGAGAACGCCTTTCATATGGGAGTCAACGATCCTCAGCATGTGCACCTGCGCAAGGGGGAGAAGTTTCCCGACACGAGCAACCATAACCGCAAGTGGAAAAAAGTAAAGCTTCAGCGGTAATTTGATCGGCGGATGAATACGGCGGAGACAAACGGGACATTCTATATTTCGGCGACGGTAAACGAGAGGTGTGGTTCCGTTGAACGATTTCGGGCAACAACCAGTTGAGGCGTTCCTGTCGGAGTAGGGAAAGCGAGGGGTTGTGCTAAAGACAGCTATCTGTAAGATGAAGTTGGAGGCATTTCCTGAAGCCCCGAAGGGCTGAGTTGAAATCAGCAACGTAGGTTACGAAACTCGAGCAACTCACTAAACGTCGCCCGAAGAACCCCGCAAGGGGTTCTTCGTCGTTTACGCAATATCGCCGGACTTGATCGCCAGATGAAGCAGCAGCTTCGTCTCCGGATCGTCCAGCCGAAGTCCCAGCTCGCTCTTGATCCGCTCCAGCCGGTAATTGATCGTGTTGTAGTGAACGAACATTCTCTCCGCCGTCTCTTTGGCGTTGCAGTTGCATTCGAAGTAATTGCGCAATGTGTTCAACAGCGAGCCCTGCTGCTTGCGATCCAGCTCCAGCAGCGGATGCAGGTACAGCCTCTGATACTCCTCCAGCTCTTCCGTGCCGAGCAGCCGGTAGAGCAGCAGATATACGCCCAGTTCCCCGTAGCGAACCGTCTCCTCCTGCAAGCCGCACACCCTTCTGATTTCGGCGGCGCGTTTCGCGTCGCGGTAGCTTGCCGACACTTCGCTCTGCTTGCCGACTTCCTTGCCCACGCACAGGGAAGCGGATTTCTCCTGAAGCAGCGGCCGCAAGTAACTCCACACCTGCTCCGGATCGCTATCCTTAGCCAGCGGCGGCGCTCCGTTCGTGTCCGACCGCATCGTGAACAGGACGACCAGCTCCCCTTCGAGAACCGTCCATTTGGCCCCGGACTTGCGCGAATCGCTCTCCCAGTTCAATCGCTTTGCCAGCTCTTGCAGCCCTCTGACGTTCGATTTGCGATCATGGAACGACACGACGCCCGCGACATAACGATCCTCTTCCGCCAGCGGCCAGCCGCACGCTTCGGCGCGCAGACGCAAGTCGTCCGTCGAGACGATTCGGCCCGCCAGCCAGTCCTGCAGGAACTGGTCGAAATACTTCGCCTCGATGTTTTTTCGCGCCAACAGGTTGCTGATCTCGAAGCCGAGCAGACGGCCCGCCCAGTTGATCGTCAGCGTGTCCACCGGCCCGTAATCGGCGGCGTATTCCAGAATCAACATCAAGTACGGGCGGACTTGTCCGTCCGGCACGGCCGCGACGTGTACGCGCACGCTGCGCTCTCCGACCTGAATCACGCTCGTCTCCATCGTCTGCTCGGTGCGGAACTTGGTCCACTCTTCCTCCCCGATCCGCTCGCACAGCGGCTCCGCGTCCGACGACGCCGCAATCCGGTTATGCGGATCAAGCAGAACGACCGGATTGCGAATCATCGTCTGCAGATGGTTCAAATACGCATGAAGCCCGTCCCCGTGCAGCAACACGTGGGACAGGCGTTGAACGCGGCCTTGCAGCACGGTCAGATCCTTGGATTCGGATACGAGCACCCGCTCCATCACTTCGCGGACGACGTCGGAGAACGTCGTGCTCGGCGGCAGCTCGATCAGCGGCAAGCCGTGCCGGTTCGCCGCTTCGACGGCCGACTTCGGCACCTCGTCGAAAAACCGCTTCGTCTTCACGCCCAGCGCGACGACGCCCTTGCTCGCCAACTGCGCGATCAGCGTCACCAGAATCTCCGGATCGTGCTTGAACGGATACCCCGTCGTCATCAACAGTTCTCCCGGCCGAACCCAATCGACGACGTCGGGCACCTCCATCACGTTGATCCGGCTGATCGGCCGATCCAGTCCCGTTCCCCCGCCGAGGAGAACGGCCTCCTTCAGCTGGGGAAGTTCGAACAGCGCTCCGACCGTAAATCCTTCCTCCGTCATCGTTCCATTCACCGCCGTCTCCTCCTCCCGCTCTTGCGCAAGCATGCGTTCCTCTTATTGCGTCAGCGCTTCGACGATCTCGCCCGATAACGCCGTCCATCCGAAGATGCCGCCCTGCTGACGGATCATGCGGATCGCCGCCTCCTGATCGGCCGGATCGAACGCGGCCGTCGCGTCCTCCGGCACAAGACAGCGATAGCCTCGATCGTTCGCCTCCCGCACCGTCGTATGCACGCAGACATGGGTCGTCACCCCGCATACGATCAGCCATTCGATTCCTTTGCCCGCCAGCAGGCTCTCCAGCTCCGTCCGATAGAACGCCCCTTTCCCGGGCTTGTCGATAACCGTCTCGCCCTCCAGAGGCGCCAGCTCGGGAACGATCGCATGGCCCGGCTCTCCCCGAACGAGCAGCCGCCCCATCGGGCCTTCGTCGCCGATGCCCGCGCCCTGCCGGCGGCTGCGCTCCAGCTTCGACGGGGGACAATCGGACAGGTCCGGCAGATGCCCTTCCCGCGTATGCACGATCATCAGGCTCGCCTCTCTCGCCGCGCGAAGCAATTCCTGAATGGCCGGGATAATCGCGCGAGTCGGCGAAATGTCGTTGCCGAGCATCTCCCCGAACCCGCCCGGGGAACAGAAATCGTTCTGCATGTCGATCACGACCAGCGCCGTGCGGCCGGGGTCGAACTCGTATGCGTACGGCAGCGCCCTCTCCACCTTTTTCACCGCGCGATCCCTCCCTTCTACTGCCGCTCCAACGGAATCGGCACCTTCGTCGTCTCAAAAAACCGATTACCGGGAACCTCATCCTCGACCGGAAGGAAAATGCTGATCTGCTCCGTCGGAGCCGTATCGTCGTTCGCCACCGAATGAACGACTCCGGCCGGCACGTGGAACGTATCCCCCGCCTTGTAAGATTTCCACTCCCCGTTGCAGAGCAGACGAACTTTGCCTACCGTAATATGAATGATTTCCGCCACGTTATGGTAATGGGGGAGAACGGCGCCTCCGACACCGATCTTCTCCCACAGCACCGAGCTTGCTCTTACGCCCAGGGCATCGGCCTCCGCGGCCGATACGATCTCCCGGTGATAGAGCTCGACGTGATCGGGCATCAGCCCCCATTCCACGCCGTCCGCCGTTCTCACTGTCGTCCGCTTCTCCGTCATCGGTCCGCCGCCTTCCCCGCGTAGCTGCGTGTCGGCTTCGGAAAGCCTTCGGACGTCCCGTCCTTAACGACGACCTCGTCCTCCCAAGGCAGCCGGTAGCGTCCGTTCACGAGATCCTCCATATACGTGTATGGGCAATCTCCCGCTCCTCCGTCCACCGCCACGTAGCCGCGATGGCCGAACTGATAGATATTGTTCTCCACGCCCCAGAGGCGGCGCGCTTCGCGCACGAGCGACGGACGAACCTCTCCGGCGACGATCTCGTCCGGACGCCCGCCCCCGACGACGAGCGGAACGCCGTCGAAGCCGACGATCATCGCCTCTCCCATCGAATCGAACGTGCCGTCGCTTCCGCACATGCACACCGACACGGTATACATCAGATTGCAGAACGCATTGGCCTGGTTCGTCACCTGCCATGCGTGGCGGATCGGAGCGGTGTATCCTGCCGTGCGGATCATGATGTCCGCGCCGAGATACGCGCATTCCCTCGCCATCTCCGGGAACATCCCGTCATGGCAAATAATAAGCGCCAGCCTGCTTCCATTCGGGCCGTCGCATACCGGAATGCCGAGATTGCCCGGCTCCCACGGCTCGACGGGAACCCAAGGGTGCAGCTTGCGATAGTTCAGCCGAATTTCGCCTTGATCGTCGATGATCAGCCCGGTATTGTACGGATAGCCGTCCGGATTCGCCTCCATGATCGAGAAGCAGCCCCAGATCCGGTTATCCCGGCAAGCCTTCTTGAACGCCTCGACCTCCGGCCCGTCGATCCGGCACATGAGCGCCGGATCGGTATTCATCGACAAGCCATGAAGCGAATATTCGGGAAAGACGACCAGATCCATCCCCCGCAGCCCATTGCGCGCCTTGGCCGTTAGGCCGACGATGCGGCCGACTTGCTCCCGAAGCTGCTCGGGGGTATCCACGACGGGCAGCTGCATCTGCACCAGTCCGATGACGACGCCGTCCGGACTTTTGTTTAATCCGCCCAATCCGCTCATTTGCCCGTCTCCTCTCTATAGAACCGTTACTTCGGAATGCTGCCGATGACGCCTTCGACCAGATAATCGGAGCCTTCGAGCTGTTCGACCGTCGGCGTCTCGCCTTCCGCGATGCGAACTCCGCCCGACTGATCCTTGACCGGTCCTGCGAACGGAAGCAGCGTTCCATCCAGCAGCGCCTTCTTCTGATCTTCCACGTATTGCACGACGTCGGCCGGTACGTTCGCGCCGAACGATCCCAATTGCACGACGTTGTCGGCAAGCGTGCCGCGGTATTTGCCGTCGAACTTGCTGCCTTTGAACTGACCGTCCTGCGCCGTCTTCACCATCTCGACGAACAGCTCGGGCCAATTCCACAGAGAGCCGGTAATCCAGCCGTTCGGAGCCAGAGAAGAAGCGTCCGCGTGGTAGCCTACCGTCATAACGCCGCGCCGTTCCGCCGTCTCGATCACCGTCTTCATGCAGTCCTGATGAAGGCTGAGCACGTCTACGCCGCCATCGATGAGCGAGTTCGCCGCGTTCGCTTGCTGTCCGGGATCGCACCAGCTGCCCGTGAAGACGACGGACGTCGTCGCGTCCGGATTGACGGAGCGAGCGCCGAGCGTGAACGCGTTGACGTTAAGCAGCACCTGCGGGATCGGGACGGAGACGATGTAGCCGAGCTTGCCGGTTTTGGACATTTTGCCCGCCGCTACGCCCGCCAGATAGACCGGCTCCCAGATCGTGCCGAAGTACGTGCCGACATTGGTGGACGTCTTCAGACCCCCTTGGTGGAAAAAGACGACGTCCGGATGGCGCTTGGCCACGTTAAGCGCGGGTTCCAGATGTCCGTAGGAGGTCGGGAAAATGATTTTCGCGCCGTCCTTGATCATCTGCTCCATGACCCGCTCCGCCTCCGCCGTCTCCGGCACGTTCTCGGCGCGCAGCACCTTCAGATCCGGATAAGCCTCCTCCACGGCCACGCTGCCCAAGTAAGCCGCCTGATTGTAGCCGTAATCGTCCTTCGTGCCGACGAAGATAAACCCTACCGCGCTGCCTCCCGTTCCCATCGACGCATCCGCGCTTGCCGAGGACGTCTCCGAGGAGCCGCCCGACGGGCTGCTCGCGGAATTGCTTCCCGGCTGGCTGCAGCCGGTAATCAGCATAATGAGCGCCAACGCTCCCAACAGGACACTGCTTGCTCTTCTTTTCATCTTCATACGGTTTCCCTCCACTTTGAGTTGATCTCTATGTTTGGCTTGCTCGTACTGCCCTGGATGGATGAATGCGGCTCTACCCGCTGCCCTCTCCGGCGAACACCTTGCCCAGCGCCTCCGGCGTTCGGCTCGATTTCCTGCGTTCCACGATCAGCAGCGCCAACAGCGTGAGCAGATAAGGCACCATGAACAGGAAGAATGGAGAAATGGCGTAGCCTTGCTGCTGCACCGTAAGCTGAAGCGCCTGCGCCGCCCCGAACAGATAAGCTCCCAGCATCGCCCTGGCCGGCTTCCACGAGGCGAATATGACGAGCGCTACGGCGACGACGCCTCTACCAGCGGTCATGTTTTCCACCCAGGCATGCGTATAGGCAATGGAGAGCTGCGCTCCGCCGATGCCTGCCAGGAATCCGCCCGCCAGCACCGCCAAGTAGCGAACCAGCTTCGGGTTGATCCCGCTGGCGAACAGCACTTCTTCCCGCTCCCCCGCCGTTCGGAGCATAATGCCGATCCGGGTCCGGAAGATGACGTACCAGAGCAGTGGAACGAGCAGGATCGACAGATAGGTCAGCGGATCGTGATTGAACAGAATCGGTCCAAGGAACGGAATGTCCGACAGCAGCGGAAGAGCCACCGGATTGAATCCGACGATCTGCTCGCTGACGAACCCCCGTCCGAAGAACGCCGTCACTCCCATGCCGAAGAACATGATCGTAAGGCCGGTGGCCAGCTGATTGGCCCCGCAGCTTAGGACGAGGAAGGCGTGGATCGAAGCGATTAGGAGTCCGCACAGGCCTCCCGCCAGCGCGCCCAGCCACGGATTGCCGGTCCATACCGTGACCGCGAACCCGCCCAGCGCGCCTCCGAGCATCGAACCTTCCGTTCCGAGGTTGATGACCCCGGCTCTCTCGGACACCAGCTCTCCTTGACTGGCCAGCATAACCGACGTTCCGGAACGGATCGCTCCGGTGAGAATGTCCGCCAGAATCATCGGCTCCACCTCCTGCCGCCGAGAATGAAGAACAAGACGAGCGCCATCAGAATGTTAACGGAAGAGGACGGAAGCCCCGAGCCGATCTCCAGCGTGTTGCCGGCGACGCTGATCATACCGAGCAGGAACGCCGTAACGATCAGTCTGAGCGGATGATTCCACGCCATCATCGCGGCGAGGAATCCGAGATAACCGAAGTTGGCCCCGGTCGAGGCGCGCAAGCGGCCTTCGATGCCGGCAATCTCGATCATGCCCGCGATGCCCGCCAGCATGCCGGCGGAGATCAGTACCCAGAAGTACATTTTGTTGATGTTGAATCCGGCCCTCTCCGCCGCCAGCCGATTGCTGCCGAGCACGCGGATGCGGAAGCCGAGCCTCGTCTTCGCCAGCACGAACCAGACGAGAGCCGCCAGCACAAGAGCGACGACAAACCCGATGTGCAGCCTCGTTCCGTTGACGATCGGAAGCCTTAGCGACGAGGAGATTTCCGGCGAGAACGGCCAGTTGAACGAATCGGGGTCCTTCAGCATGCCGTGAACGAAGAACCCTACGGTGAACGTGGCGACGTAATTAAGCAGCACGCTCGTAATCGTCTCGTTCAGCCGCCCCTTCACCTTCAGAACGGCGACCAGTCCGGCCCACACCGCTCCCCCGAGCGCCCCGGCGATCAGCATCAGCGGAATGCCGAGCCAGGCGGGCATGGCGTTCAAGTAGAATACGGCGAACCAGGTGGCGAACAACGCGCCGATGGCGAGCTGGCCTTCCCCTCCGACGTTCACCAATCCCGCCTTGGCCGGGAGCGCCGCGGCGAGTCCGGTCAGCACGAACGGAGTCGCCTTCAGCAGCACTTCCCCGAAGCCGTATAGATCGCCGAACGCCGACTTGACCATCGAGACGTACAGGTCGACCGGATTCACTCCGTAACAGAGCAGGAAAATGCCGTACACAACGAACGGAGCGACAAAAATCATCGTCTGAACGCCCCGCTTCTTCCACCGCGCGAAGGAAGGCCATCTCCCCGCGGACAACGCGATCGTTCCGGTTTGTGTCTTCACGCGGATTCTCCTCTCAGCATGCGATAGCCAATCTGCGTCGCATCCGTATCTGCGGTCTTGTAAGGGCCGAGCAGTTGCTTGCCGCTAAGCACGACCAACTCGTCGGACAGCTTGAACAGTTCGTCCAGATCCTCGGAGAACAGCAGAATCGCCGTCCCCTGCTCCGCCAGCCCGATCAGCTGCTGCTGAATCGTGCGCGTCGTTCCGATGTCGAGCCCTCGGCTCGGATAACTGATGATCAGAATGTCCGGACTGCGGATAAGCGCCCGCGACAGCACCATTCGCTGCACGTTGCCTCCCGAGAGCGTATCCGCCCTTCGGCTTCCTTCCGCCAGAGAGAGCAACTTGGCTTCCTCGCTGCCTTCCAGCTGCTCCTTGATGGTTTTCCAGTCGATTCCCGGTCCCTTCGCTCTCATCGACATGCCGTCCAGCACCATATGCTCCAAAATACTGAAGCCCGGGATAACCGACTCCTTGATCGGGTCTTCGGAGACGAAGCTGACTCCCGCATCCATGAACGCCCTCGGCCCGCCCTTCATCTCCGTTCCGCCGATCGAGACTTTGCCCGAAGCCAGCTTCCTTAATCCGAACAGCACTTCCGCCAGCTCCCGTTGGCCGCTTCCGGAGATGCCTGCGACGCCGACGATGCGTCCCTTCGGCAGAGACAGCCGGACATCCGTCAGCACGGGTTCCCCGTGATCTCCGTGAATGAGGCCGTCCTCGATGCGCAGAGCTTCCTCCTCGTCCGCCGACAGGCTCGCAGGCTTCACGACCGGCTTTAGCGTCTTGTCTCCCATCATCGCGGAGATAAGCGTTTCTCCGTCCAAGCCGTCTTCTTTTGCCGCCGAATAGGTCATCTGTCCGCTTCTGAGCACGCTCACCCGGTCTGCAACGGCCAGCACCTCGTTGATCTTGTGCGTAATCAGCAGAATGCCGTAGCCGTCCTGGCGAAGCAGATCGAGCATATTCAGGAACGCTTCAACCTCTTGAGGGACGAGAACGCTGGTCGGCTCGTCGAAAATGATAATTCGCGTACCGGGGGCGAGCAGCACCTTCACGATCTCCAGACGCTGCCGCTGCCCGAGGTCGAGCTGCCACACCTGCGCGTCCGGCTCGACCTGCAATCCGTACTTGGCGGAGATGTCGACGATCCGCTCGCGCAGCTTCTTGCGATTGAACCGCCACCCCGTCTCGACCGCCAGCGCGATGTTGTCCAGCACCGTCAAAGCGGGAACGACCCTGAAGTCCTGGAACACCATTCCGATGCCTCTCGCCCTGGCTTTCGTAGGGGGATGGAGCTCGACCCGCTCTCCGTCCATCCATACCGCGCCTTCGTCCGGCTCGTATACGCCGTAGAGCATCTTCATCAGCGTGCTCTTGCCCGCGCCGTTCTCGCCCAGTATCGCGTGAACTTCCCCCGCTCGAACGATCAGGTCGATGTCCCTGTTGGCAACCAGCGAGCCGAATCGCTTGGTCAATCCTTCGGTCTTGAGGAGATAAGGAAACGTATCGTGGTCGACAGACATCTCATCTTCCTCCTTAATTTAATGTTAGTTTATATGACGTTTGTAGGTGAATTTGATTTATGTTTCTGATTATAACGCAATTATGTGTTACATTCTTTATACTTTAAGAATAAAAATATAGGTAATTTATTGTTCATTGATCATAAATATTACATATACATAACATTAAATTCACAATATAATTGCGATTGGGCCTGCGAAAAAGGCTTCCCGTCAGATGAGCTTCCCCTCATTGAGGAAGACCCCGCTAACAGGAAGCCTGAGCGACCCTTGAACTCTAATCTACTCTAATGCGCGCCAACCGCCGAAGGACGTAATGTCTTCCGCTCCCGCCGCGGCATATCCCTCGCACACGAAGCCAGGCACCTCTGTCCCGTCTTCAAGCTCGACTTTGCCGATGCCGAGCGGTCCCGGAATGTCGGAGACAAACGAGCCGAAGGACGCAAGGGGCATTTCCCATACTTCCAATTCGATCGCTCTCCCTTGTCCCTCCCGCTTAACCATCCCTGGCTTAGGAGGAACGGTCGGCAGTCGATAAAGCGCGTATTTGGGAGCGGTCCTCGCCTCCCGTACGAACTTGGCGCCCAACTGCAGCATTTGCTTTTCCAGCGGATATCCTCTCATATGCAGCCCACATACGGCAACGAAAGTGTGATTGACCGCAGCCGCCTTCTCCGGAAGCGCCGAATCGCTTGTCGCAGCCATGGCGGCGCCGATCGCCAAGCTCTCGCACGAGGATTGAGCGAACAACGTGATTCCGAACGGAACGCCTTCCGCGGCTTCACCGAATGGAATGGCCGCTCCGCACAGATCCAGAAGATTGCAGTGATTGGTGTACAGCCCCATCTGCGTATTCGTCCGGACGGGATCGTTGCGAACCTGTTCCCTTGTCCATGTGCCTCCGGATGTCGGCATGACGAGCACCGCGTTGCTCAATAACCGATTCGACTCCAGCTTGATCGCTTGCAGGGCGTGCATCGCCTTGAACACGGAAGCTCCGTCGTAAGGGGATTCCGCAGACGGACGGAGAATTCCCGCCGTAACCGGCAGCACGCTGTCCGGATGCGTCTCGATGAAGCCTCCGAGACTGGCCCATCTCTCTTCTACGAAAGGTCCTCCATACAGTAAATCCGCCGCCTCCTGGAACAATCCCGTGTCCACGTATTCGATCGGCAATCCCAGACTCTCCAGTTTCTCTACCGCACGCTTCCAAGCCCTTCGGTATTCGTCTGCATAAGGGCCGAAAAAGCTTAGCTCGCCAGCGGGAAGCGCCAGCTTGGCCGGAAGCTCCGGCGTGAGCGGAGACAACTCTCTGGACCACGGATCGGTCGGTTCCAAGCCTCTGAGAACGCGGTCGACCTCCAGCGCGTCTTCCAGGCTGTTCGCGAATACCGAGACGCAATCCAGGCTTGCACAAGCCGGCACGACGCCTTTGGTCGGCCATGCGCCAAGGCTGGGCTTATATCCGACCAGACCGTTGAGCGCCGCCGGCACCCGCCCCGAACCCGCCGTGTCGGTTCCCAAGGAGAAGGCCGCATGGCCCCTTGCGACAGCGACGGCCGAACCTGAGCTCGATCCCCCGCTGATCAGTTCCTCCCTGAGCGCGTTGCGGGTTTCCCCGTAAGGACTTCTTACGCCGACAAGCCCCGTGGCGAACTGGTCGAGGTTTGTTTTGCCTACGGGTATCGCTCCTGCGCGAATCAACCTGCCCACCACGACCGCATGCTCGCGGGGAACGTACTGGTAGTCGGGGCATCCCGCCGTCGTTGGAACGCCCGCAAGATCGATGTTGTCCTTGATTGCGAATGGGATGCCCCAGAGCGGAGCCTGTTCTGGATTCATCGCGGCCAATGCGTCCAGATAGGGCTGAATCCGCTCCATTCTCGGCGGGGTAATCCATACGTTCATTTCGCTGTCGCGCTCGGCAAGACGTATGATCTCCCGCACGACCTCCTCCGGCGTCGTTCTTTTCTCCCGATAGGCCACTCTTAATCTCTCTATCGACAGCGTTTCTATCGTTTGTTTCATCTCTCATCCCTCCGCCATTCCTTGACGCCGGGTATCGCGCCGTCTATGCGGCTTCCCGGTCTCATTTTCCGACGAGTTTACCCAAAGCTTCAATCGTTCGGGTCGAATCGGATACGCTGCCGAAGACGCCTCCCTGCATTGTCACCATCTTCAAAGCCGCCAAGTGGTTGTCCGGATCGGTCGCTCCGGTGCAGTCCTCCAAAATCAAACACTCGTATCCCCGGTCGTTCGCTTCGCGCATCGTCGTATGAACGCACACGTCGGTCGTAATGCCGGTCAGGATCAAATTCTGTATCCCTCTCGTCCGCAGGACCAGATCCAGATCGGTCGCGTAGAAGCTGCCTTTGCCCGGCTTGTCGATGATGATCTCTCCTTCTATCGGAGCCAGCTCTTCGATGATCTGCCAGCCCGGTTCCCCGCGCACCAGAATCCGCCCCGCCGGACCGGCCGATCCGATCTCCGCGCCGATCTGCTTGCTGCGCCACCTTTTGTTGGCCGGCAGATCGGACAGATCGGGACGATGCCCTTCCCTCGTATGGATGATCGTAAATCCCGGAATCGCGCGGGCAACCTCCAGCAGGCTGCGAATCGGGTCGATTGCGCGCCGCGTAAGGGACAGATCGTACCCCATTCGGTCAACGTAGCCGCCAGGGCCGCAGAAGTCGATCTGCATATCGATAATCAGAAGCGCGGTATTGTCCGGTCTGAGTTCCCCGTTGTAGGGGTAAGCGTAAGGATTGGCTTCGATGAACATGATCTCCACTCCCTTATGTTAGATATATGATAGGCGTTTTCTATTGTTTGTTATATTATATAACACGAAAAAGGCGGAGTCATTGTGAGATCCCGCCAATGCGTTTCTATTATTTTTGTGTTTAGAGCATAAAGGACATGACATCGTTCGTCGCTGTGCCACATGTCGCTTCCGGAGGCTTACTCCGGAATGAATAAGTTAACCGATCCGGATGCAATTAGGCCGCCAATGTTCAAAACGCCAATCGTTTGGATGTGATTTATGCTTACCGCGAAAGTGGAATTGCCGGGAATGTCTACCTCAAACGGCGGCAAACCTCCGTATCGTGTAATCACGAGACGAACAGGGACATTATTGTTGTTGATCTGAACCGTTCCATTTGTTCCTAGCGGTTCGAACGATGAAAAGTAGCCTCGTCCGACTCCCGGATCTTGGTTGTAGGAAGCGCCCGTTACGAGTGCCATCGCTAATTCCCTCCCTTCACTGAAATATTTTCTGCCTGTTAGCCGGGAAATGAGATTTCCAAAAATCCGCTTGCTATGCCTCCGCCAAGATTCAAAATTCCGATTGTCTGAATGTTGCCTACAGCAAAGCTGTACTCGCTGGCCGCAGAAACATCCACTTCGACCGGCGGCAATCCAGCATAGCGAGTGACGACCAATCGAATCAGCTCTCCTGAAAAATTGATTGCCCGAATAAGACCACTCATTCCTAGAGGTTCAACCGCCGAATAATAGCCTTGTCCGACTCCTGGGTCTTGATTGAAGCTGATAAATAGCGAGAACGCCATTCCCCTCACCTCCTTTTACTGTAGTAGATGAGAGAGACGCTTGGCGTGCGACAACTTGTACAACGGGGCATTCGATGGTTTATGGAGAGATACGATTAGAGAAAACGGAGTGTGCTCGCCTACGCAGCAGCACTAAAAAAAGCCTTCCATGCGATCATTCGCACAGAAGGCTATGGCGGAGAGGGTGGGATTCGCTCCGTCGCTGTTGTGCCCGTACTATTCGTACGCCACAACAAATCGCGACTATCACGCCGGGGCCTACGAACATGCCTTTTGGCATGTCCGCTTAACGGCCCGTTCGAATCCCACTCACCATAATAAAAAATCGATTCCTTCTCAGGAATCGATCGATTTTTTGATTATGGCGGAGAGGGTGGGATTCGAACCCACGCACGCCTTGCGACGCCTAGATGATTTCGAGTCAACCCCCTTGGACCACTTGGGTACCTCTCCGCAGCAAGAAAAAGCATATCATATTTTGTCCCGCCATGCAACTGGATTGTGTATCCAGCAGACAAGATCTGCAATCTACGTCTCCGTCTCTTCCGAAGGATCTCCTGAAGCGGAACGCAGCACCTTCTTCAAGCTCTTCTCAAACTTCGCTCGGGGCAGCAGAATGCTATGCTTGCATTTCACGCACTTGATCCGAATGTCCATGCCCATCCGAATGATCTCCATCTCGTTGGCGCCGCAGGGATGCGGCTTCTTCATCATGACGACGTCGCCGAGCTCGAAGCTTTTTCTTTCCATTCCGGTTCCCTCCCCGATTTCCTTGCTCCCGGCCATTCCGGCCGTCGCGATCAATCGATGACTGCCGCCTGTTTCGATTCGAGCGCCTTCTTTACTTCCGTGTTGATCAGGAGCATAACCTCTCCGGCGGTGTTTGGCCTGCATTTGGCCGTAATCCGAATCGTCATCTGACTCGGAGCGAGCGTTTGTATGCCCAGCACCTCCGGCGACGAGGTCAAGTTCGTATCGTTGATCTGGTTCAGAACCTGTCTCATCATAGTCATCATCTCCTCGATCGTATAATCGGAAGAGAAGGTAATGTCGACGACGGCAAGCTGCGGATTGACGGAGAAATTCGTCACCTGGTTAATCGAGCCGTTCGGAATAATGTGAACCTCGCCTGTCCAGCTGCGAATGCGCGTCGCGCGCAATCCGATCAGTTCGACCGTCCCCTTATACGAACCTGTCTGAATTTCATCCCCGACTGCAAATTGATCCTCGAAAATAATGAAAAAGCCGGTAATGATATCTTTGACCAAGCTCTGGGCGCCGAATCCGATCGCCAGACCGATAACTCCCGCGCCGGCAAGCAACGGAGCGATCTGAATATGGAATTCTCCCAATATGAGAAGAATCGTTATAAAGTTGATGAGATAAGAGGCCGTGTTCTTCAGCAAACGCCCCAGCGTCTGTACGCGCCTCGTTCGAAGCTTCAGCCTCCTGGATTTCTTCTCGCTCGTCGCTTGGTCGATAATACGATTGAGAACAATGAGAGCAAGGCGACTGACCACATAGATCAATACGACGCGCAGCAAGATCATTGATACGTCTTTCCACATTTCCGTATTCTGCACAAAGTCGTTCATTTCCCGAACAAACTGCTGCCATAGATTCTCTTGGGCCATTGTCTGCCCCGTTGCGAAGAAAGGATTCATCGTTCTATCTCCTTCTCTCAATGAATCTGTTCGTACCCGTCCGTCGTTCTCTCGAACAATCCTCGTATCTCTACGTTTTCCGAAGCGATGATCCGCTTCACTTCCGTCAGATCGGAGGCGGGAAAAGCAATGGATAACGCGCAGCCTGCCGTAATCTCCTTGGGCGTGGGACAAATATCGATTTCTATATCCGCGTATTCGAGCAGCATCTCGGCCCGCAACGCTTGCTGCGTGGAGTCGAATGCGATCAAGAGAGAGTTCATCATGCAAACCTCCTGCGTCCAAGTATAAATGCGTCTGTTCGTCCATATACTAGTAACATACTAGGGTAGGAGGCGAATCAGACGAATGAACGGCGCTTGGGAGAAACGCTCGAGCCCCGCACCGGAATCGGCGGCGCTCTCTTTAAAGATTCCTTTTAACGATCCAACCGTATTGCAAAGGTTGTCCCACCAGCTCGAGTATTACTTGGACGATCTGTCTCCCGATCGCCGGATCGTGATCGTCTGCGTCGGAACCGATCGCTCTACGGGAGACTCTCTGGGGCCTCTCGTCGGCACCGCGCTCGCTCGCGAATACAGTCCCTTGTTCGATCTGTACGGAACACTTGATGAACCGGTTCATGCGATGAACCTTGGCGAGACGCTATTGAAAATTATGAGAAACTCGCGTCAGCCGTTCGTCATCGCCGTAGACGCCTGTCTTGGACAAGTTGCCAGCGTCGGATGCATTCAGATCGGCTCGGGTCCGGTCAGACCCGGAGCCGGAGTGAACAAGGAATTGCCGCCCGTCGGAGACATCCATATGACGGGGATCGTGAACGTCGGAGGTTTCATGGAATACTTCGTTCTCCAGAACACCAGATTAAATCTGGTCGTTAAGATGTCGGAGATCATCGCGCAAAGCCTATTGAACGCCGTGCGGAAAACCCGCGGCAATCCGGTCATTCCTTCTGCATGGCCAGACTGATCGCTGTCTTCTCTTCCGGCGTCAACATATATGCGGATTGCCCCTTATCGATCGGTTTGGCGTACAGGAAGGTCTGTTCGCGACCGTGAATTCCGGTAATGACGACGCCGTCCTGCGCTTCGTTAATAAAGGCCACCGAGAAGCTCAGATCGCTTCCCGAATCCGAGAATGCATTAAACCGATGGACGCCGATTCGTCCCTTCAACGACGCGAGGCGTCTTTCGTGCTGTCCCATCGTCTGATCCTGATCGCTTTGCTTGCGTTCCAATTCGGACATTCTTCCATGAATGACGCCCATCACTTCTTCCATGTTGGATACGCCCGTATCCCCTATTAAACGGCTGTGCGCCTTCTTGAGTTTGCTCAGCTTGCTCGACAAAACGCCAAGCCAGACGAACGAGACCAACAACAGCGCTCCTGCGGCGCCGGCGACAATGACGGCGACTTGATCGTTCCAACCTTCCATTCGTGCTTATTCCCCCAACATGGCGTTAACCTCAGTTTCTTCTTCCCATTGTGCCGACGATTTCTCTGACGGCGTCAATCATGGATACGATATCCGATTTGTCCGTAAAATATCCGGGACTCGCGCGCACGGCTCCCGTCTCGTAAGTCCCTGCCGTCTCGTGACCGAGCGGCGTGCAGTGAAAGCCCGCTCTGACCGCGATGCCGAACTGACGATCGAGCAGGAACGCCATCTCCGACGGATCGATTCCTTCTATTGTAAAGGATACGATTGCAGTCCTCTCGACACCGATTTGCGGCCCCAGAATGCGAACTCCCTCAATCCCGAGCAAACCCTCCATCAGTTCAAAAGTCAGTTGTCTTTCCTTATCGTGAATGGCCTTCGTCGTTTCCCGCAGTACGAATTGCACGCCCTCCGAGAGTCCCGCGATTCCCGGCGTATTCTGCGTCCCGGCTTCATAGCGGTCGGGACGTACCGTAGGCTGCTCCGGAGCTTCCGACTTGCTCCCCGTTCCGCCGTGCATCAGCGGTTCCAGATCGAGGTCGGGATGAATGTACAGCCCTCCCGTCCCTTGCGGGCCTAACAAGCCCTTGTGTCCCGGGAAAGCCAGAAGATCGATCCTCATCGCCTCGACGTCGATAGGCAGCACTCCGGCGCTCTGGGCGGCATCCACGAGAAACCTAGCGCCCCGCCTCCGTGCCAGCTCTCCGAGATCTGCGATCGGAGCGATCGATCCGAGAAGGTTCGAGCTGTGCGACGCGGCGATCAGCCTCGTCCTCGGCGTAATGGCCGCTTCCACGTCCTTCACGTTCAAGTTGCCCTGCTCGTCCGCCGCGATGAAGGTCGCTTCGATGCCGAACCTTCGCTTCATCGCCTCGATCGGACGTCTGACCGAATTATGCTCGAGCGACGTAGCGATTACGTGATCGCCCGGTTTAAGCAATCCCTGGATCGCCAAATTCAGCGCATGGGTCGTATTTAATGCAAAGGCGATGTCGTTCGGATTGCCGATCCCGAACAATCTGGCCAGCCGCTTGCGCGCGTCGAACAACACCCTGCTCGCTTTAACGGCCATCTCATGACTTCCTCTGCCCGGATTCGCCGCGTTCTCCCGCACGTTCCGTTCGATCGCTTCGACGACTCCTGGAGGCTTGGGCCAGCTTGTCGCCGCGTTGTCCAAGTAGATAATCGATTTCGGATCATTCATCGCATTCACCGTCCTTACACAACAATAGCACACCTTAGTTTAATCCTTCCGTAGGAAGATTACAACTTGGGTATGCTACTCTCGTCTCCCAACTATTAGGCCAGAGCCTTCAACAACTCCAGCAAGCGCTCCAAATCGTTTTTGCCGAAGTACGACAGCTCGATCCGACCTTTGTCTTTGTTCGGTTTGATTCGAACGGTCGTCTGGAACTTCTCGCGCAGCGTCTCTTCGATTCCTTCAATATAAGGATCGCGCTTCTTAACCTTTGTTTTCGGCTTCACGTTCGCTTTCTTGGAGTCGGCGTTCTGAACCGCCTCTTCCAGTTCGCGCACGCTCCATTCCGCCGTAACCGTCTGCTTCGCCAACTGGCGCTTCAGATTTTCGTCTTTAATTCCCGCAAGCGCCCTTGCATGACCCATGGACAATGTTCCACGTGAAACATAATCTTTGATTTCTTCGGGCAGCGAGAGCAACCGCAGGAAATTCGCGATATGGGAACGGGATTTACCCACCTTCAAGGACAATTCCTCTTGCGTCAGATTAAACTGATTCATGATCGCCTGGTACGCAACCGCAACCTCGATGGAGTTCAAATCCTCTCGCTGAACGTTCTCGATCAGCGCGATCTCCATCACCTGTTGATCGTTGTAAGCACGAACGACCGCCGGAATCGTCGCGTTGCCGAGCAGTTGGGAGGCTCTGAATCTTCTCTCCCCCGCGATAATCTCATAGCCTTTCAGCGCCTGCCGGACGACGATCGGCTGAATGACTCCATGCTCGCGGATCGATTCCGCCAAATCCTTGATCGCGTCTTCTTCGAACGTCTTGCGCGGCTGATACGGATTGGCCCTAAGCTGGGACAACGGAATTTCAACGATTTTATCGTCTTCCTTGATCGACAGAGAGGTAATTAACGCATCCAGCCCTTTACCTAGCCGCTTGCTCATAGGAGATCACTTCCTTTGCCAACTCGAGATACACTTCCGCGCCTTTGGACTTCGGATCGTAAGTAATGATCGATTGTCCGTGCGACGGCGCTTCGCTCAGTCTGACATTCCGGGGAATAACCGTTTGGTAGACCTTCTGTTGAAAGTACTTTTTGACCTCTTCAATCACTTGGATTCCGAGATTCGTGCGCGCATCGAACATCGTCAGCAAGACGCCCTCGATCTGAAGCGACGTATTCAGATGTTTCTGCACCAGACGAATCGAGTTGAGCAGCTGACTTAACCCCTCGAGGGCGTAATACTCGCATTGAATCGGAATCAATACGGAGTCCGCCGCGGTCAAGGAATTGATCGTCAGAATACCCAGCGACGGAGGACAATCGATCAGAATATAATCGAAGTCGCTTTTCACCATGGCCAGCGCCTTCTTAAGACGAATTTCCCGTGACATCGTCGGAACGAGCTCGATCTCCGCGCCGGCCAACTGAATCGTCGCCGGTATGATCTTCAGATCGGGAATGTCCGTATCGGCGATAGCCTGCTTCGGATGCACCTCGTTAATCAGCACATCGTAGATGCAATAGCTCACGTCGGCCTTATTGATTCCGATGCCGCTGGTCGTATTGCCCTGCGGATCGATATCCACGATCAACACTTTCTTTCCGAGAGAAGCCAGGCATGCGCCCAGATTCACCGAAGTCGTCGTCTTGCCAACCCCGCCCTTCTGATTGGCAATCGCAATTATTTTAGACAACCTGTTTCACCTCGATATTAATGACCGTCCAAACATAAACGGCATAGCCGCTTTACCTTTGTCGACACCGCAGATGGACTCAAATAAAAAGACGGATGCCCTTGTAATGCTCGCCGCTAATCCGTTCAAGCGCGAGCATTCCGCTATTCCGAACCGCATGCCTTCTCAACAAGAGAGATCGGATCGGAACGATCCGGACACGAAAGGCTTGCAGCCGCTCGTACCGAACCGGGAGCATGGGCATCCGCGTCGTACTAACGTTTAGGAATCCGGATGATGATTTCGTAATGATCCTCGCAATCCTTCTCGTCCGCTTTAATCGGAATCCCCGATCCGTTAACCATGTCTACGGATTGACGAATCGTATTTACGGCGAGTCGAACGTCTTTGGAGAAAGAGAAGCGCTTCGACCGCTTAGGCTTCGTCGCTTCCAAATAAAACGCTACACGGGTCTCGGTCTGCTTAACGTTCAAGTCTTTCTCGATAATTTCCTTCAGCAGCTTGTTCTGCGCCTCTTCATCCGGCAGAGACAGCAGCGCCCTGCCGTGACGTTCGGTAATTTTCCGTTCCAGCAATGCCTGGCGAACCGTCTCTCCCAACTGCAGCAGACGGATTTTGTTGGCGATCGTTGACTGGCTCTTGCCCAGCCGTTGAGCCAAGCTTTCCTGCGTCAGGTTATGAAGGTCGATCAGCTTCTGATAAGCGATCGCCTCTTCAAGAGACGTCAGCCCCTCGCGCTGCAAGTTTTCGATCAAGGCAACGGAAGCGGCTTGGGAATCGTTGATTTCCCGGACGATAGCCGGAATTGTATCCATGCCCAGCTTCGTAACCGCACGCCAGCGTCGTTCTCCGGCAATGATCTCGTGTTTTCCATCGCGTACCCGAACGACGATCGGCTGAATAACCCCATGCGTCTTGATCGTTTGGCACAGCTCATCGATCCGTTCGTCATCGAACACCGAACGAGGCTGATAAGGGCTTGGTACGATATCGTGAACGGATATTTGTTTGACTTCTTCTTGAGCGCTGCGGTCTGACAAACCCAGCAACCGTGAAAATTGCTCTTTCATTTCTCTCGGATCACCACATTAAGTAAGATAGGGCGGATGAGTCACGTGTCCTTAGCGACGAAAAAGCGCCGCCATTCACGCCTGACGGCACATCTGCGGCACATTGATCTGTTACCATAATCTATTCGCTATTCCAGCCCCATTTTCCTGCCTATGAAAAAACTTTCACGCCGCGCACGCTCGGCAAACCCTCATTCTATGTACATATCGCCGGCGCAGCGCTAACCGACCCTTATCTACTCTATAAGAATATCATGTGTACGGCATTCGAGTAAACGTAAAAATGTTCCACGTGAAACATTCCCCGTTCATTGTGCGGGCGATAATGTTTCACGTGGAACATTTAGTCCAGTTGTTTATGTTTTTAATAGAGGCGTCTTTAGCGGAATGCCGGCTTTGCGCGGATATGCCGGAGGTGTTGGCGACTTTTTCTCGCATACGATCAGATGTCTTTCCGCGCCTTCCGTAGGCAGCGTCAGACGCTTTACGTCAACGAGGCGGCCGGCTAGCTTGGATAAACTGAAGCGAGCTTCCTCCAGCTCTGTCGATATGTCCGTCCCCTTCATTGCAACGAATAGTCCGCCTGGACGAACGAATGGCAAACAAAATTCGTTCAATACGGCAAGACGGGCAACCGCGCGAGCCGTTACGATGTCGTAGCCGTCGCGATGCTCCTGCTTCCTGGCCGCATCCTCCGCTCTGGCGTGCAGGCAAGCTACTTGCGTTAAATGAAGCTGGGCAGTCACTTCCTCCAAAAACTTAATCCGCTTGGCCAACGCGTCGACAATCGTCACCCTCAGATGAGGGAATGCGATCGCCAGCGGAATGGATGGAAATCCGGCGCCCGAACCGATATCCGCCAGCGATCCCTGTTTGCCGAACGATACCGCCTCGGCCAACGTCAACGAGTCGTAGAAGTGCTTCTCATACACCGCTTCCCGCTCGGTAATTCCCGTTAAATTCATTTTTTCGTTCCACTCGACAAGCAAACGATAATAAACTTCGAATTGTTCCAGCTGCCGATCCGTCAATTCGATGCCGAGCGGGTGAAGTCGGTCTGCGAACAACTGCTGTACGTCGTCCCTCATGAACCGTGCGCAGCCGCCGTGACGCGATTGTAATGTTCGAGATGAACGAGCAGAATCGACAGGTCTGCAGGAGTTACGCCCGAGATTCGCGAAGCTTGACCGAGCGATAGCGGACGAATCTTGCCCAACTTCTGTTTCGCTTCGGTCGCAAGTCCATGAATCGAATCGTAATCGATATTATCCGGAATGCGTTTTTTCTCCATTTTCTCCATTCGTTCGACTTGCAACTGCTGCTTCTCGATATAGCCGGTATACTTCACCTGAATTTCCACTTGTTCCTTCACGTCTTCCGGCAATTCGAACGACGGCGGAGCAAGCTTCTCCAGATGCGCATAGGTTACCTCCGGACGACGCAGCAGCGTCAGACCGTCAACGGAGTTGTTGATCGGCGCGGAACCGACTTCGGCCAGCATGGCTTGCACCGCTTCGTCGGGGCGGAACTTCGTTTCCTTCAGACGGACAATCTCCGCTTCCACCCGCTCCTTCTTCTCCAGAAACTTCGCGTAGCGTTGTTCCGAGATCAACCCGATCTCGCGTCCAAGCGGAGTGAGCCGCAGGTCGGCGTTGTCGTGGCGAAGCAGCAAGCGATATTCCGCACGGGACGTAAGCAGACGATACGGTTCATTCGTCCCCTTCGTGACGAGATCGTCGATCATAACGCCGATATAGCCCTTCGAGCGATCAATGATGACCGGGTCGGCGCCCTGAACTTTGCGAGCGGCATTAATGCCCGCCATAATCCCTTGACCTGCCGCTTCCTCGTAGCCCGACGTTCCGTTAATCTGGCCGGCCGTGAACAGCCCTTGCACGATTTTCGTTTCAAGCGACGGCCACAGCTGAGTCGGAATGACCGCGTCATACTCGATCGCGTAGCCGGTTCTCATCATTTCGACTTTCTCCAAGCCCGGAATCGAGCGCAGGATGCGCAGTTGAACGTCCTCCGGCATGCTCGTCGACAATCCTTGAACGTAGTATTCCTTCGTGTTGCGACCTTCCGGCTCCAGGAAAATCTGATGCTTCGGCTTGTCGGCGAAACGAACGATCTTATCTTCGATTGACGGGCAGTAACGCGGCCCCGTACCTTCGATCAATCCCGAGAACATCGGCGCGCGATGCAGATTGTCGTTGATGATCTGATGCGTTTCCTCCGACGTATAGGTCAGCCAGCACGGGAGCTGCTGATCGGCGTGCGCCATATATTCCGTCTCGTAAGAAAAATATTTCGGCTTGCTGTCGCCAGGCTGAATCTCGGTTTTGTCGAAGTCGATCGAATCCTTGTGCACCCTTGGAGGCGTACCCGTCTTGAATCTTGCCAATTGGAGTCCGAGATTCTTCAGCGACTCGGACAGCTTCACCGCAGGCTGCTGATTGTTCGGTCCGCTCTCGTACATCAATTCCCCAAGAATGACTTTGCCGCGCAAATACGTTCCGGTCGTCAGCACGACGGCTTTCGCTCCGTATTGGGCGCCCGTCTTCGTAATGACTCCTTTGCACACGCCGTCTTCCACGATCAGATCCTCCGCCAAACCCTGACGCAAGGTCAAGTTCGGCTGATTCTCGATCGTCTCCTTCATCATGTGCTGGTACAGGAATTTGTCGGCTTGCGCCCTGAGCGCATGAACCGCCGGGCCTTTCCCCGTATTGAGCATTCTCATCTGAATAAAGGTCTTATCGATATTTCGTCCCATCTCTCCGCCCAGCGCGTCGATCTCGCGCACGACGTGGCCTTTCGCCGGCCCGCCCACGGAAGGATTACACGGCATGAAAGCGACCATATCCAGATTGATCGTCAGCAGCAGCGTCTCGCTGCCCATCCGAGCCGCGGCCAATGCGGCTTCGCAGCCCGCATGTCCCGCACCGATGACGATAACATCATAATCTCCGGCATGATAAGTCATATCCAACCCTCCTTGCTTTCCTTAGCATATGTTATTTTCCTAAACAAAATTGGGAGAAAATTTGGTCCAGCAACGAATCTCCGGCCGCATCCCCGAGAATCTGTCCAAGCGATTCCCATGAGGCGGTAATATCGATCTGGATCAGATCGATCGGTACGCCTTCGTACGTCGCTTGAATCGCATCCTCCAGCGATTGTCGGGTCTGATGGAGCAGTGCGATGTGTCTGGCGTTGCTCACATACGTAATATCGCCCGACTCGACGGCCCCGCTGAAAAATAACCCCGATACCGCCTTCTCCAACTGCTCGATTCCTTGCCCTTCCTTCGCGGACAAGTATACGATGCGCTCGGACGGATAATCGCGCTCAATCTCTTCCATCTCCAGTTGCGCGGGAAGATCGATCTTGTTCACGACCACAATCGTCGAGCGATCTTTAAGCTGCTGCAGCAGCTTCCGTTCGTCGTCATGCAGCTCTTCGTGCCTGTTCAGCACCAGCAAGATCAAATCCGCATCGTTCAGAGCGTCATGCGATCGTTCGACGCCGATCTGTTCGACGAGATCCTCGGTCTCGCGAATGCCTGCCGTATCGAGCAACCTCAACGGTATACCCGATAACGACACCGTCTCTTCCACGATATCCCGGGTCGTGCCCGGAATGTCCGTAACGATCGCTTTGTTTTCCCGTGCCAATGCGTTCAGCAGCGACGATTTCCCCGCATTCGGACGACCGACGATCGCCGTGACGATCCCTTCGCGCAAAATTTTTCCTTCATTAGATCGCTGCAGCAGCTCGTTCACTTCGGTCAGCACGGAACGACAATTCGAACGGATCAGTTCCGCGGTAACGTCTTCCACATCGTGCTCCGGATAATCGATGTTCACTTCGACGTGCGCAATCAGCTCAATCAACTGTTGACGCAGCGGAACGATCTTCTTCGACACCGAACCTTCCGCCTGTCTTCTTGCCACCTGAAAGGCGCGATCCGACTTGGAACGAATCAGGTCGATAACCGCTTCCGCCTGCGCCAAGTCGATTCTTCCGTTCAAGAATGCGCGCTTGGTGAACTCGCCGGGTTCCGCCAATCTAACCCCGTGCCTCAGCACCAGCTCCAGCACGGATTTCACAGCGACGATGCCGCCGTGCGTGCTGATCTCCACGACATCTTCCGCCGTGAAGGAGCGCGGGCCTTTCATGATCGTTACCAATACTTCATCTATGCGTCTATCGGACTGCGGATCCACGATCCAGCCGTATTGAACGGTGTGCGTATCGGCTTCGCGCAAGTCCTGCTTCGACTTGAACAGCCTAGCCACCGTCTCGACAGCCTCCGGTCCGCTTACCCTGACGACGGCAATGCTGCCCTCTCCGAGCGCCGTCGCGATCGCGGCAATCGTATCCTCGTTCATGCCAATCCCTCTTTCCGTTAAAAAACGCAATGACCCCCCAACGTTGCGGAAGCCATTGCGCGGACGCCAGCTATTGCTTTAATGCGATCACGATGCGACGATTCGGTTCGTCTCCTTGACTGTAAGTCTTGACGTTCGGATTCGATTGCAATCGTGCGTGGATAATTTTACGCTCTTGCGAAGTCATCGGTTCAAGCACGACTTCTTTGCGCGTTCGGACGACCTTCATCGCCATTCGCTCGGACAGAGCCTCCAACGTCTGGCGGCGACGCTCGCGAAATTGCTCGGCATCGAGCACGATACGAAGATGACGGTCCGAGTGGCGATTAGCCACGATGTTCGTCAAGTATTGAAGAGAATCCAAAGTTTGTCCACGACGACCGATCAGAATGCCCAAGTCCGAACCCGTAATGTTAATCCGTACTGCATCATTCTCATCTACCCGTTCAACGGAAACGGTCAGTTCCATCGCTCCCGATACTTCGCGGAGAAAAGCAATGGCTTCCTCCACGCCGTCCGGCAGCAACTCCAACTCCACTTTCGCCTCTTTGGCTCCGATGAGCCCGAACAGCCCTTTGCTCGGCTGCTCCAACACTTTGACATTCACCCGGTCTTCCTTCACGCCCAATTGGGCCAGACCGCTGCGAACCGCATCTTCTATCGTTTTCCCAGATGCCAGGAGCTTTTTCATTTTGCGCGCGCCTCCTTACCTTTACCTTTGCCTTTCTTTGGTGTTGGTTCGGGAGCTGGTTCTTCTTTTTTCTTAGGCTTGCCGTACATGAAATAGTTTTGAACGATCGTGTAGATGTTGCTGTAAATCCAGTACAGCGGCAGCGCAACCGGGAAGTTGATCGCCATGACGAAGATCAGAACCGGGAAGATGTACATAAGCCCCTTCATCGGTCCGGCCATTGTCTGCTGCTGGGACATCATCACCGATTGAATCAGCGTCGTGAGCGCCGCGATTGTCGGGATAATGTAGTAATACCATTCTCCTTGGCTTGGTGACGTTCCGAGCTGGAATCCGATGAACGAATGATCCCGAATCTCGATGTTCTGGTAAATTGAGTTATAGAGCGCGATAAAGATCGGCATCTGCACGATGAGCGGCAAACATCCGGCGAGCGGATTGACCTGATTCGTCTGATACAGCTTCATCATCTCTTCTTGCTGCTTGCGCGGATCTTCCTTGAACTTCTCGCGAATCTTCTGCATCTCCGGCTGGAGGGCTTGCATGGCTTTCGTGTTCTTATACTGTTTTATCATTAGAGGAAGGATGATCGTCCTTACTATAATGGTAAGCAATAAAATCGAAAGTCCGTATTCGCCGCCGAACCAGTCCGCGAACGTGTCGAGCATCAGCGAGAACCAGTATACGACATTCCTTGTCCACCAAGAGCCGCTGTGCGCCATGTCCTCGGTAGTGATTGCTTGAGTCGCAGGCGTACAGCCCGCGAGCAGCGTCATCAGCGCGATTGCGCCGAGAACGATCCACCATTTGCGATTTCGCAACAAAACTGAAAACTCCCCTCTTCATCGCCGGCATGCCGTAAAATGTTCAACTATGCTGAATCCGATAACAGCCAGTCCCAGCAAAAGCGCCTTCGGCGTCCTCTGGACGGAGAATCATGGCCGAAACTATTCAGTTCCACTATACCATATTAAAGAAGACAAAGAAAAGCTGAGGCTTGCCCGCGTCCCCCGCTTTTATTTGCCTTTGCCTTCATTAGATTTATTCCCGCGCTTCCCTTGCGAATACGGCTGCCTGCCCCCGCCGCTGAACGGCTTGGCCCCCTTGAGCAGCCCCGCCTTCCGCAGCACGTGGAGAATGCTTCCTTCCATCTCCTTGTAAGCCATGGACAGCGCCGGCTTGCGTACGATCAGCACGAGATCGATATCCTCCTGCAGCTTGGCCGCATTCAGACGAACGATCTCCTTAACCATCCTTCTCAGCCGGTTGCGCACGACCGCTCCGCCCAGCTTGCTGCTCGCGGATACGCCCATTCGGAAAGTTCCCGTCGGAGTTCGCTTGCGCCAGTACACGACGAACTGCGAATTGGCGAATGATTTCCCGTACCGATATACCGTATTGAAATCTTCCCGTTTCCGCAGCCGCAGCTTCCTATGCATAATTTACCGCTCCATCTGCTGCAAATGTAGAAAAAAAGACCACCTCGAGTGGTCTTTCATTAACTATGCCGTCAATACTTTGCGACCTTTTTGGCGACGAGCTTTCAGAACCTTGCGGCCGTTCTTGGTGCTCATGCGGCTGCGGAACCCGTGCACTTTTTTGCGCTTGCTTACATTCGGCTTAAATGTAGGACCCATGGATCAAACCCCCTTACCTAAAAACTCACGTCCATCTATTAAACCACGGCCAGCCTAAAATGTCAACGAATGTCCAATTTCCTTCTATTGCCTCACGAATATGGGTGCTTTTCGTTCGCGCCGAGAAGCGCGGCATAATCGCTTAAGATCATGATATGATAATTAAAAGTCGGCCTAAGGAGGCCCTGGATGGAAACGAAAATTTTAGTCGTTGAAGATGAAGAAAAAATATCTAGGCTGCTGGAAATCGAACTGGAGATCGAGGGCTACCGGGTATCCAGATACGGCAACGGCATCGATGCCCTGGAAGCTTATCGCGGAGAAAAGTGGGATCTCGTCCTGCTCGATATCATGCTTCCAGGCATGAGCGGAATCGAGCTGCTTCGGCGGATTCGCGCCCAGGATGCGCAAACCCCGGTCATTCTTCTGACCGCCAAAGGCTCCGTCGAAGACAAAGTGTCCGGACTGGATTACGGAGCGAACGATTACGTCACCAAGCCGTTTCAGATCGAAGAGCTGCTGGCCCGCATTCGCGCATCGCTCAGACAGCGTCCCGCCCAGGCTTCCGCAGATTCGCCGGAGAGCGATTGGCTGACGGCTTCGGATCTTAAGCTCAACGAGAAAACAAGGGAAGTGTTGCGCGGCGGCGATCCGATCGAGCTGACGCCGCGCGAATTCGATCTGCTCGTCTTTCTGCTCAGAAACAAGCGCCAGGTGCTCAGCCGCGAGCAGATTCTGGAAGCGGTATGGGGCTTCGACTATTACGGAGAGACGAACGTGGTCGACGTCTACATCCGATATGTCCGGAAGAAGATCGATCACGGCCGGGAGCCCGAATTGATCCGCACCGTTCGGGGCGTCGGCTACGCGCTCAAGGATACGCCATGAGACTGAAGAACAGAATTCACCTCTACTCTTCCCTGGTGTTCGCCGTCCTGCTCATTCTGATGAACGTGAGCATCTACTTTCTGTTCGACCGGATGTCGCTAAGCAGCGAGATCGGCAAGGCCGAGACGGAAGCGACGGCGATCGCCGAAGGCATCCGGCTGAACGCCGACAACATACCCGTCCGCGATCTGCTGCGGGCCTACGTGCCGGCCGACGGCATGCTCAGAATCGCAACTCCGGACGGTCGGGCTGACTATCCTCCCGTCACCTCTCCGTCCCAATCGGAGCTGAGCAAGCGGGAAGCCATCTATAGTCCGGTGAAAATGAAACAGGTTATCGAATACGCGGGGGAAAAGTACGCCTTAATCTCCCTTCCGGTCATCTGGAGCGATGGCTCGGTCGTCAACGTCCAGCTTATCCTCAGTTTGCGGGAGACGACGGACAACATGCGCGTGCTGCGCATCGTGCTCATCGCCGTGACCGCGCTTGCGCTCATTCCCGTCGTCGTGTCTGGAAGATTGCTCGGCAAGCTGATCACTCAGCCGGTCGCGAACATGACGAACACGATGAAGGAAATTCGAGAGAGCGGACGGTTTAAAAGGCTCGAGCTAAGCGACGACGCCCAAGACGAGCTGGCAGAGATGGGACGGACGTTTAACCGGATGATCGAACTGCTGGAGAGCAACTTCGAGAAGCAGGAACAATTCGCCTCCAATGCTTCCCACGAACTGAAAACGCCTCTCACCGTCATAGAGAGCTATGCGAATCTGCTGAAGCGCAAAGGCTTGGAGCGTCCGGACTTGTTCGCCGAATCCGTCGAAGCGATCCATTCGGAAGCGATCCGCATGAGAGAGATGACGGAGCAACTGCTCCTGCTCGCCGGAAGCCGGAGTCATTGGAACGTGAATCCGGAGGCGCTGGAGCTCGGGGAGCTGGCGGTCGATGCAGCCGACGCTTTCCGCAAAGCGTACCGCCGCGACGTTCACGTGGAAGCCGAAGCTCCCGTCAGCGTTGTATGCGACAAGAGCCTGCTTCGGCAGCTTCTCTTCATCTTTATGGACAACGCCCGGAAGTATAGCGAGGAGCCGATTGCGGTCATGACGGGCGCTGACGTCGGAACGGCATGGATTCGCATTGCCGACCGGGGCGTCGGCATTTCGAAGGACGAGCTGCCGAAAGTGTTCGACCGATTCTACCGCGTCGATCAAGCGAGAAGCCGGCAAAGCGGCGGATTCGGCCTCGGCTTGTCGCTGGCAAAGGAAATCGCCGAAGCAATCGGGGCAAGCGTCGAACTGGACAGCTTGGAGGGGGCAGGCACGACGGCGACGATTCGGCTCCCGGCTGCCGAATGAATGCTGCGCGATCCCGGCCGCGGATTTTCCTCAGGCTCTCATCGTTTTCTCATCTGCCTGTCGTATGATTGGGGTGACTTAACGGAGGTGGCGCAAACCATGAACCAAAGAACGCTCCGGCTTGCCGGTTATATCGTCGTGCTGGCTGCCGGAATCGGCATCGTCGCCGCGCTGTGGAAGCCGTGGGCCGGGCAGCAGGAGACGATCTCCCGCGAAGCGCTGCAAGAAGCGGTGCTGTCCCGTTATCCCGGCACGGTCAAAGATCTTGTCAAAGCCGACGACCAGTACGTCATGCTGCTGGAGACGGACCAAGGGCTCTACCAGGTCAAAGCCGACGCCGGCAGCGGCGAAATCGTTTATTTGGAGAGAATCGGCGGCTCCGGGAACGTACCCGAGCCCTCTCCGACTCCGTCGCCAACTCCAGAACCGTCGGTGTCCCCCTCTCCTTCCCCTTCGCCGACGCCATCTTTTCCAACCGCCTCCCCCGACGGGGGCGACAGCAAGACGCCCGTATTTATCGGAGCCGAGCGAGCCAGAAAAATCGCCGCCGCACATGTGCGGGGAACGGCCGAAGACGTCGAGCTTAAAGGAGCTGCCGCGGGGAACGCTTATTATCTCGTCGAGGTCGACGTCGAAGGCGGACGGGATGCCGACGTGCAGGTGAACGCCGTATCCGGGGCGATCATGTCGGTAATCTGGGACGACGAGGACGACAAGGGAAGCGACGACGATTCGTAGTCGCTTCCCCTTTCTTTTTATTTCGTTCTCATCGTTTTCTAATGTTCTTATCCCGTTCCTCTCATCTTCATGGCTTACTCTATACGTGTTGGATACGTACAGAGAGGAGAATGAGCATGAAGAAAAGCAATACGAAAAAGATCGTTCTGTCTGCCGCGCTCTTGTCCGTCGTCGCGATCGGCGCGGGCGCCGCAACGACCGGATTCGCGGCGGTCAGCGCCGACGGACGGATCGGAGCCGACAAAGCGAAGCAATTGGCGGCGCAAGCTGCGGGAGGTCAAGCGTACAGCGCCGAGCTGGAAAAAGAGCGCGGAATCGTTTATTACGATGTGGACGTTCGGAAGGATCGCAAGGAATACGATTACGATGTGCATATCGATGCCTACACAGGCAAAACCTTAAAAATGGAACGGGACGACCGCGATGACAACGATTGGGACGACGACCGCCGAATTTCCGGCGGAACTCCTTCCGCTTCCCCATCCGCATCAGCCTCTCCATCCATTTCACCTTCCCCTTCCGCAGGCAAACCAGACATTAGCCGCGAGCAAGCGGCCCGAATCGCTGCGGAACGCGTCGACGGCACCGTCATCAGATCGAAGCTGGATAAAGACGACGGCGTCCTTCACTACGAGATCGAGCTAAAAACGAAGCGCGGAGAAGCCGAGGTCGACGTCCATGCCCATACCGGCAAAATCTTGTCTGTGGATTACGACGATGATGATGACTACGACGACGACGATGACGATGATCTCTACGATGACTGACCCCTGACTTTCGTCGCTAAGACGCCCTTGAACAGCACACGGAGAAGCCGACAGGCTTGCGTGGATGTTCAAGGGCGTTTTCACGATTCGAAAAACCAAAAATCCGGTTGTGGATACCCCATTTCCCCCCTTAAAACTTATGCACATGTGCACAATCCAGAGGAAAGAAACGAACTTTACACAACCTTGTCGGATCGTCTCACATTTTATCAACAATATCTTGTGCTGTGCACAGTTTTCATCCACAAGTTATTGAAATTGTGGATAACAGGGGGAATTTCGTTGAATTTATAGGCTTTGTCTGCTATGATTAGTCATGTCTTTACCCGTGGATTCGGAAAATTTACCCTCGAATTACTAACACCCTGTGCATAACTTTGTGAACAAATCCCCACATCCGTGGATAACCCTCTTAATAATTCAGGGAATAATGTGGATAACTGGTCGAAAAGCGTTCGACTACACGTTCTCCGCTTATTTTTTGTCCTTGCGAGGAGTTAAAGGAGAGAATTTGTCGTGGACAACCCCAACAACGAAATCTGGCAGCAGGTGTTGTCGGTCATCCAAACGAAGCTCAGCAAGCCCAGCTTCGATACTTGGTTCAAGTCGACGAAGGCCGCTTTCATCAGCGACAGCGTCGTTCTCGTGACCGCGCCGACGACCTTTGCCGTGGAGTGGTTGGAAACGCGTTATACGAAGCTTGTCTCTTCAACGATCTCCGACTATATCGGCAGACCGGTCGAAGTCAAGTTTTCCATTGAAGAAGTCCGCCCGGTCGAGCCCGCCGAACCGGCGCCGCAAATTTCGGTGACGCGCGAGCCCGCGCTCGAAGAGCCGATGATGCACATGCTCAATCCGAAATATACGTTCGATACGTTCGTTATCGGAGCCGCCAACCGCTTTGCGCACGCCGCCTCGCTGGCCGTCGCGGAGCTGCCGGCCAAATCGTACAACCCTTTTTTCATGTACGGAGGCGTCGGACTCGGCAAAACCCATCTTATGCATGCGATCGGCCATTATATATTGGAACATAACCCTCATATGAAGGTTTTGTATCTATCCTCCGAGAAATTCACGAACGAGTTCATCAACGCGATTCGCGACAACCGGGGCGAGAGCTTCCGCAACAAATATCGCAACATCGACGTGCTGCTCATCGACGATATCCAGTTTCTTGCCGGCAAGGAAGGAACGCAAGAGGAGTTTTTCCACACCTTTAACGCGCTTCACGAGGAGCACAAGCAGATCGTCATCTCGAGCGACCGCCCGCCCAAGGAGATTCCGACGCTCGAAGAACGGCTTCGTTCCAGGTTCGAATGGGGATTGATCACCGACATTCAGCCGCCCGACCTGGAGACGCGGATCGCGATTCTCCGCAAGAAAGCGAAGGCGGAAAACCTCGATATCCCGAACGAAGCGATGATGTACATCGCCAACATGATCGATTCCAACATCCGCGAGCTGGAAGGCGCTCTGATCCGCATCGTCGCCTATTCCTCGCTCACGAATCAGGACATCTCCGCCCATCTGGCGGCCGAGGCGCTGAAGGACATTTTGCCGACGGGCCGTAACCGGCTCATTACGATGCAGGACATTCAGCAGCGGGTCGGCGACTACTACGGGCTTAAGCTGGAGGATTTCAAGGCGCGCAAACGGACGAAAGCCGTCGCCTTCCCGCGGCAGATCGCCATGTACCTGTCCCGCGAGCTGACCGACTACTCGCTTCCGAAGATCGGGGACGCGTTCGGAGGCCGGGACCATACGACCGTCATTCACGCCCACGAGAAGATTTCGCAGCTGATCAAGGTCGACCAGGACTTGTACAAAATTATCAACAGCTTAACCGAGAAAATTAAAAATTTGACCTGACGAATTCGTTCAACGCCTATGCACAACAAATCCACATGTGGATAGGCGTTGTTTTCGAGCTTTTTCGCGCTTATCCACATATTCAGTGTGCCTACTACGACTTTAATATTTAAAACATGCTACAATATACAAAACCGACGAGGTGGATCCATGAAATTCACGATATTGCGCAACGAATTGAACGAAGCGATTCAACACGTATCCAAAGCCGTTGCGTCCAGAGCGACCATTCCGATTCTGAGCGGCATCAAGATAGACGCCGGCTTCTCCGGCATTACGTTGACCGCAAGCGATACGGATATTTCCATCCAAAGCTTCATTCCGCTGGAAACGGCAGAGAAAACGATCGCAACCGTCGTTAAAACGGGAAGCGTTGTCCTGACTGCCAAATTCTTTGTGGAAATCGTCAAGAAGCTTCCTCATGAAGAAGTTCACATCGAAGTCGGCGAACGTTTCCAGACGATGATTACGTCCGGAGCGACGGAAATTCAGCTTGTCGGCCTTGATCCCGAAGAATTCCCGGTGCTTCCTTCCCTGATGGAAGAACAAGTCGTATCGATTCCCGGCGATCTGCTGCGCGATATGATTCGTCAGACGGTGTTCGCAGTAACGACGAACGAATCGACTCCGATTTTGACAGGCGTTCTCTGGAACTTGCACGGCGGCCTCTACAAATTCGTCGCGACCGACCGTCACCGGCTGGCCAGCCGTCAAGCGAACGTGGATTCGGGAGACGTGCGTTTCTCCAACATCGTCATCTCCGGCAAGACGTTGAACGAGCTTTCCAAAATCGTGCCGGATCAGAACGTCATGGTCGACATCGTCGTCGCCGAGAACCAAGTGTTGTTCAAATTGGGCAACGTTCTGTTCTATTCGAGAATGCTCGACGGAACTTATCCCGATACTTCCAAGATTATTCCGCAAAACTTCAAAACAGAACTCGTCCTGAACACGAAGCAGCTCAGCGATTCGATCGACCGTGCGTACCTGCTCTCCAGAGAGGAGAAAACGAACATCGTCCGCCTCGTCACGACGGATAACGGCGGAATCGAAATTTCGTCCAGCTCTTCCGAGCTCGGGAAAGTAACGGAACAATTAAGCGTCAGCGAGATGCGCGGGGAACCGCTCAAAATCGCTTTCAACTCCAAATATATGCTCGACGTTCTCAAGGTCATCGACAGCGAAGAGCTGTTCATCGGCTTTAACGGCTCGATGAGCCCGATCATTATCCGGCCAAGCGATCACGAGAACAGCCTGCACCTCATCCTCCCTTACCGGACGACGAATTGAGGCGAAACGGATGAAAAGCATCGGAATATCGACCGAATACATTACGCTCGGACAATTTCTCAAGCTGGCGGATTGCATCGGAACCGGCGGGGAAGTGAAATTTTTTCTGCAGGAAAAGCGCGTTCTCGTGAACGGGGAGCCCGACAACCGCAGAGGACGCAAGCTGAGAGTCGGGGACACCGTCGAGGTCGAAGGGTTCGGATCGTTCAAGATCGGAACCCGGTAAGGCGGTCCGGCTCCTTCGAGCCAGTTGGAGAGTGAATGTCGAATGCAGTTGAACGCGATGGAGCTGCAAGGCTACCGCAATTATGATTCCGTCAAGCTGAAGACGGAGGGCGGCGTCAATATCTTCATCGGACCGAACGCCCAAGGAAAGACGAACCTGCTGGAAGCGATCCACGTGCTGTCGCTCACGAAATCCCATCGCACCTCCAAGGACAAGGAATTGATCGGCTGGAACAGCGGTTCCGCGATCATTCGGGCCGAGATGAGCCGGCGTATGGGCAATGTCAGCCTGGAGCTGCAGCTGTCCGCGCAAGGGAAAAAAGCGAAAATCAACGGTTTGGAGCAGCGCAAGCTGAGCACCTTCGTCGGGACGCTTAACGTCGTGCTGTTCGCCCCGGAAGATCTGGATATCGTCAAAGGAGCACCGGGAGTGCGCCGCCGGTTCATGGACATGGAGATCGGCCAGGTGCATCCCGGTTATTTGTACGACATGCAGCAGTACCAGAAAATTTTGCAGCAGCGCAACAACTATTTGAAGTCGACCGACATCCGCCGAGCTTCGCCCGAGCTGCTCGACGTATGGAATGAACAGTTGGCTCAGACAGGTGTTAAAATGATGCAAAAAAGGAAAAACTTTATTGCACAGCTGCAAAGATGGGCGGAAAAGATTCATGCCGGAATTACCGGAGGAAACGAACATCTGACGGTGGAATACAAACCTTCGTTCGGAACGGCGGACGGCATGGATAACCAAGATCAATCTTCTTTATTCGGGCAATTTATGATAAAGTTAACACAGAGCAAGGAACAGGAATTCAGGCGAGGCACGACGTTGGCCGGTCCGCACCGCGACGATCTGGCCTTCGCCATTAACGGCAAGGACGTACAGTCCTTCGGTTCCCAAGGGCAGCAGCGAACGGCGGCGCTGTCGCTCAAGCTGGCCGAATTGGAATTAATGCACGAAGAGATCGGGGAGTACCCGCTCTTGCTGCTCGACGACGTGCTGTCCGAGTTGGATCAGACCCGGCAGACGCAGCTCATCGAGACGTTCCAGAGCCGCGTACAGACCTTCATCACGACAACCGGATTGGAGAGCGTCAACATGAGCCGGTTGAAGGACGCATCCATTTTTCACGTGAGAGACGGCCAATTGCTGCGCTAGCGTTAAGGAGGAACTTCGTGTACATCCATCTTGGCGGGGAAAAAATTATCCGAACATCGCAGCTCATCGCGATCTTCGATATTTCAATCGAGCAATCCTCGAAGCTGTCGCGGCAGTTCGTTCTGCACGCGCAGAAGAACAAGGAAGTCGAAACGATCGGAGAAGAAGATCCCAAGTCGATCGTCGTCACGGAGCATAAGGTTTATTACTCTCCGATCTCTACGTCCACTTTGAAGAAGAGGGCGCGAATTTTGGAAGGGTAGCTGTTACGTAAAGAAGGCGGTGGAAGGTTTGTCCGTTAATCAACAGAATACTTACGACGAGAGTCAGATTCAGGTGCTTGAAGGGCTGGAAGCGGTCCGCAAGCGCCCAGGGATGTACATCGGTTCGACCAGCGGCAAGGGGCTGCACCATCTCGTATGGGAGGTCGTCGATAACAGTATTGACGAAGCGTTGGCCGGTTATTGCACGCGGATCGACGTCATTATACACGAAGACAACAGCATAACCGTTATCGACAACGGCCGGGGCATCCCGGTCGGTTTGAATGCAAAGCTTCAGAAGTCTACGCTCGAAGTCGTTATGACCGTCCTGCACGCAGGCGGCAAATTCGGCGGCGAAGGCTATAAAGTGTCCGGCGGTCTGCACGGTGTCGGCGTCTCCGTCGTGAACGCGTTGTCGGAGCAGGTTATCGTTACGGTTAAGCGCGACGGGCGCATCCATCAGCAGGAATATCGCCGCGGCGCTCCGCAATACGATCTGAAAGTCATCGGGGAAACGGAAGAGACGGGAACCCAGACGCGGTTCAAGCCCGATCCGGAAATTTTCACCGAGACGACGATCTACGATTACGAGACTCTCGTCGGCCGGATTCGCGAGCTGGCGTTTCTCAACAAAGGTATCCAGATTACGCTTACCGACGAGCGCACCGGCATGAACGATTCGTTCCACTACGACGGGGGCATCGTGGAGTTCGTCAAGTATTTGAACAAAACCCGCGAGCCGCTGCACGAACAGCCGATTTACGTGGAAGGCGCCAAAGATCATATTCAATGCGAAGTCGCGATGCAGTATAACGACGGTTATTCCGAGAATCTGTATTCCTTCGCCAACAATATCAATACGCATGAAGGCGGAACGCACGAGTCCGGCTTCAAGAGCGCTCTGACCCGGATTATTAACGACTATGCGCGGAAGATGGGCTTCGTGAAGGAGAGCGAGTCCAATCTGTCGGGCGACGACGTGCGGGAAGGCTTGACGGCGATCATCTCCGTGAAGATTCCCGAGCCTCAGTTCGAGGGACAGACGAAGACGAAGCTCGGCAACAGCGAAGTGCGCGGCATCGTGGAATCTCTGTTCAGCGAGAAGCTGCTGCAATTTCTGGACGAGAATCCTTCCGTAGCCCGCAAGATCATGGACAAGGGTTTGCAGGCGGCCAGAGCGCGGGAAGCGGCGCGCAAGGCGCGCGAATTGACGCGGCGCAAGAGCGCGCTCGAAGTCAGCTCGCTGCCGGGCAAGCTGGCGGATTGCTCCTCCAAGGATGCCTCGATCTCCGAGCTGTACATCGTCGAAGGGGACTCCGCGGGCGGATCGGCCAAGCAAGGCCGCGATCGTCATTTCCAGGCGATCCTGCCTCTGCGGGGAAAAATATTGAACGTAGAAAAAGCGCGTCTGGACAAGATTTTGTCCAACCTGGAGATTCGGGCGATGATTACGGCGCTCGGCACGGGGATCAGCGACGATTTCGATATTACGAAAGCACGGTATCACAAGATCATTATCATGACCGACGCCGACGTCGACGGGGCACACATTCGGACGCTGCTCTTGACGTTCTTCTATCGCTTCATGCGCAAGCTGATCGAGGAAGGATACGTCTATATCGCCCAGCCTCCATTGTTCAAGATTGAGCGAAACAAGGTAGTTCGCTACGCGATGAACGAGAAGCAGCGGGACGAAGTGATCGCCGAGTTCGGGGAAGGCGTCAAGCTGAATATTCAGCGGTACAAAGGTTTGGGAGAGATGAACGCGGAGCAGCTGTGGGAGACGACGATGGATCCGGCCACCCGTACGATGCTGCAGGTGCGCATCGAAGACGCGATTAAAGCCGACCTCATGTTCGATACGTTGATGGGCGATAACGTCGAGCCTCGCCGTGAGTTCATCCAGCAATACGCCCGGTACGTTAAGAACTTGGACGTATAAAGGCAAGTCTACAGGGGGTATCTCTCGCGGGAGATACCCCCTGCGGGCTACGCTTTGCGTCTGCGGGGCTTGAATCGTCCGTAAGCGACCGCGTAGGCGTACATCTTGCGGAAGACGGATTTGTCGGGAAGGCGTTTGAACAGGAACGGGTCCGGCAGCGTATTCACTTCAAGAATCCATAGCTGGAGATCCTCGTCTATGGCGACATCGATGCCGATCTCCTTCAGCCTCGGGAACTTTCGTTCGAGCGCTGCCGCGACCGTTACTCCGAGCCTGCGCAGCCGGGCTTCGAACGACGGCCACTGTCCGGGCTTCAGATGAGCCGACATTAGCGTTTCGACCGGTTTCGGAGTGCCGCCGGCATGATAATTCGTCACGATTTTGCGCGGATGGGCGACCCGCCCGATCATGCCCGTCGTTTCCCAGGCGGATTGAGGATTCTTCTGCACCATGACGCGGAGATCGAATCTTCTCTCTTGGTATCTCAGAAGATGGATGCCTTGTTGGCTTAAGTAGGGTTTCGGTTTCTTCACGGCCATCAGTTTGCGGTACAACTCGTTGAACGTCGGAAACTCGTAACGGGTCTCGCCGGATTGAAACCGATAGACTGAGGATGAACCCGGCTTCTCGATCCGGATGACGCCTCGGCCGAACGTGCCGTCCACCGGTTTGACATAGATCATTTCGTATTTCTCCAACATTCGTTCCACGGTTCGACGGTCGAAGCCTTCGGTAGCGGGAATGTAAGTTCTAAGCTCGGGATCGGCAAGCAGGACGTTCGTCTTGGCCCTTTTGCTGCGGACGCGCTGGATCGACATGCGGGTTCATCCAACCTTTCCCTTGGGCAATATGGTATAATGGAGTTATTGCATATTTACTAATCTATGATCGTATACGCCTTGCGGTGTACAGATTCGCAAGCGCGTTCTGTTTGTATATTGGCTAAGGAGGATCTTCATGTCGGAAGAACAACGCTCCCAGCTTCGCGATCGCGATATCGGGGTTGAGATGCGGGAATCGTTCATGGATTATGCCATGAGCATTATCGTAAGCCGGGCGCTCCCGGATGTTCGAGACGGCTTAAAGCCGGTTCAGAGACGGATTCTGTATGCGATGTCCGAGCTGGGAATGGCGCCGGACAAGCCGTATAAGAAATCGGCGAGAATCGTCGGCGAAGTCATCGGTAAGTATCACCCTCACGGGGATTCCTCGATCTATGAAGCGATGGTTCGCCAAGCGCAGGACTTCTCTCTTCGTTACATGCTGGTCGACGGCCACGGCAACTTCGGCTCGATCGACGGAGATTCCGCCGCGGCGATGCGGTATACGGAGGCGCGGCTGTCCAAGATCGCGATGGAGATGCTCCGCGATATCAACAAGGAGACGATCGACTACCAGCCGAATTACGACGGAGAAGAAGTGGAACCCGTCGTATTGCCGGCCAGGTTCCCGAACCTGCTTGTGAACGGTACGACCGGCATCGCGGTCGGTATGGCGACGAATATTCCTCCTCACAACCTCAAGGAAGTGATCGAGGGTACGCAAGCGCTGCTTCGCGATCCGGAGCTGACGCCGTACGATTTGATGGAGTATGTCAAAGGTCCGGACTTCCCGACGGCCGGCTTGATTCTCGGCCGCGTCGGCATTCGTCAGGCCTATGCGACCGGCCGCGGCTCCGTTACGATGCGGGCCCGGGCGACGATCGAGGAGAACAACGGCAAAGCTCGCATTCTCGTTCACGAGATTCCGTATCAAGTGAACAAGGCGCGGCTCGTCGAGAAGATCGCCGAACTCGTGCGCGAGAAGAAGATCGACGGCATTACCGACTTGCGCGACGAATCCGACCGCAACGGCATGCGGATCGTCATCGAGCTGCGCCGCGACGTTACGCCGACGGTCGTGCTTAACAACCTGTACAAGCAGACCCAGATGCAGACGAGCTTCGGGGTGAACATGCTCGCGCTCGTCAACAACGAGCCGAAGGTGCTTAACCTGAAGGACGTGCTTCACAACTATATTCAGCACCAAGTGGAAGTTATCCGCCGGCGTACGGAGTACGATCTGAAGAAGGCGGAAGCAAGAGCTCATATTCTGGAAGGACTGCGCATCGCGCTCGATCATCTCGACGAAGTCATTGCCCTGATTCGAGCTTCCCAGACGACGGAAGAAGCTCGCGAAGGCTTGATGTCGCGGTTCGGACTGTCGCACGATCAGGCGCAGGCGATTCTGGAGATGCGTCTGCAGCGTCTGACCGGACTGGAACGGGAGAAGATCGAGCAGGAGTACGCGGAACTGCTCGCGAAGATCGCCGAGTACAAAGCGATTCTCGCCGACCAGCAGCTCGTGAACGACATCATTCACGAAGAGCTCGAAGAGATCAAGGTGAAGTACGGCGACGAGCGCCGCACGGAGATCACGATAAGCGACGAGGAAATTCTCGATGAGGATCTCATTCCTCGCGACGATGTCGTTGTGACGATGACCCACGCGGGCTATATCAAGCGGCTTCCGGTCTCCACCTATCGCAGCCAGAAGCGCGGAGGAAGAGGCATTACGGGGATGGGTACCAAGGATGAGGATTTCATCGAAAATCTGTTCATCTCCAACACCCACCACTACTTGCTGTTCTTCACGAACAAAGGCCGCGTCTTCCGGATGAAAGCCTATGAAATTCCGGATTTGAGCCGCACGGCCAAAGGAACGCCGATCATCAACCTGATTCAGATCGAACAGGGAGAGACGATCAACGCGGTCATTCCGGTTGAAGCGTTCGAGCCGAATCAATTCCTCTTCTTCGCCACCCGGAACGGGATCGTCAAGAAGACGCCTCTCGACGACTACGCGAACATTCGCAGAGTCGGCCTGATCGCGATTTCCCTGCGCGAGGACGACGATCTGATCGGCGTCAAGCTGACGGACGGCTCCCGCGAGATCGTGATGGGGACGAGCCACGGCATGTCCATTCGCTTCTCCGAGGAAGACGTTCGCGCCATGGGACGCTCCGCTACGGGCGTGAAGGGCATTCAACTGGACGAAGGGGATAAAGTCATCGACATGGACGTCGTCGAGCCGGATCGGGACGTGCTGATCGTAACGGCCAAAGGCTACGGCAAGCGGACGCCGATGACGGAATACCGCATTCAAACCCGCGGCGGCAAAGGCATCAAAACGTTGAACGTGACGGACAAAAACGGAGAGATCGTCGGCTTGAAGGTCGTTCACGACGAAGAAGACTTGATGATCATGACTTCTTCGGGAACGCTGATCCGCACGAGTATGTCGGGCATCAATACGATGGGCCGAATTACGCAAGGCGTCAAGTTGATCAATATTCGCGACGAGGATTCCGTAGCTACCGTAGCTCGGGCGCCGAGAAGCGAGGACGATACCGATTCCGAAGAAACCGAAAACGAAGAAGGAGACAGCTAACCGGCTGTCTTCTTGTTCGCGGTGACTTGCGTCTAGAGGACGGCAAAGGCGTTTTTGCTTGGCAGGAAACGTTGGAGAAGGAGATGCGGCATGCCGATCATTCCGATTACACAGGTACAGACAGGCGATCGTCTGGGCGGCGACGTCCAGACCGCACTGGGAAGCGTGCTTCTGCAGGAAGGGCGCGTCTTGTCGGAGAGGGATATGGAAATCCTTCAAGCCTTCCTCATTCCCAGCGTGGATATCATTCGCAACGGGCTTGAGGAATCCTCCGCGGAAGACAAGCCCAACGAGGTCGCGGCGGCTGTAGAGACCAAGCTCACCCATTTGCAGCAGGAATTTCTGATGATGGAGAAGCTGCTGCATCGCACGATCTCCATGGTCAATTCCGGTCAGAAGATTCCGGTGCTCGAGCTGCGCAATGGATTAACCGCATTGATCGGGCATATGGATGAGTATAACGTGTTGACTTTCGTGACTCCTCCGACAGCGGGCGAGCCGGACGTGCTCGTTCGCAACAGCGTCCTGTGCGCGATGACTTCCTATCAGCTTGCCAAGTGGAACAAGTTCCCGGAGAAAGATTGGCTGCCGATCGCGATGGCCGGCTTGCTCCACGATATCGGCAACGTGAAAGTCGATGCCGCGATCTTCAACAAGCCGTCCAGGTTGACTTCGGAAGAGATTCAGGAGATGAGACAGCACACCGTATACGGATTCAAGCTGCTGGAAGGCATCGCTTCCTTCAATCAAGGCATATGGCTCGCGGCGCTGCAGCATCATGAACGGATCGACGGCAGCGGCTACCCGATGAAGGTCAAAGGGGAGAAAATTCACCCGTACGCCAAAATCGTCGCGATCGCCGACATGTACCATGCGATGACCTCCAACCGGAATTATCGCAAAGCGGAATCCCCGTATCTCGTTCTCGAAGAATTGCATGCCGGATCGTTCGGCAAGCTGGATCCTCTGTATGTGCAAACTTTTATCGAGAGGACGACGCAATTTCACAACGGCGTATTCGTTAAGCTCAACGATGGACGCATCGGAGAAATCGTATTTACGGACAGACAGCATCCGACCCGTCCGATGATTTCGGTGAACGGCCAGATCGTCAACCTTGGACTGAATCGCCAATGGCATATTGTTGAAGTGTTCTCTACGAAATAATTCATAAGTAAATATCAGATATCGGCTTGAGATGAGGAGACGCCGCATTCGGTTCCATGCCCTGGCAGAGGGATGGAGCAGAATCGGTGTCTTTGTCTTAATGAATCGGAGGCGAACGTTGATGGGGCAAGGGGTATGGGCGATTTCCTATTGGGAATTGTCGTTGAGGATCGTGCTGTCCGTAATAGCCGGAGGACTGGTCGGACTGGAGCGGGAATGGAGCAACCGGGCTGCCGGCTTCCGAACCCATATTCTGGTGTGCGTCGGCGCGACTGCGATCATGCTGCTGTCCATCTACGGCTTCTCCCAATTCGCGGATGAATTGAACGTCAGGATGGACCCTGCGCGTCTCGCGGCTCAGGTCATCAGCGGAATCGGCTTCCTGGGAGCAGGCGCGATCATGCGCAATGGATTCACGATCTCCGGACTGACCACGGCTGCTTCTCTGTGGGTTGTGGCCGCGATCGGCCTAAGCGTCGGAGCGGGATTCTACTTCGTCTCCTTGCTCACGACCTTTGTTGTCCTCTTCTGCTTGTTTCTGCTTAATCGGTGGGAGAAACGGGTGTTCAGCGTCAAGCGCAAATTGAAAATGGAAATGAAGATCGGTTGCCGGGCAGGCCGCGTTAACGAAGTGGTGCGCGTAATCGAAGAGAACGGAATTATTATTGTAGATATGACGGTCAATAAGGAAGAACAATCGTTCGGACCCGATAAAGGGGAGCCTTGCGTCAAAATCCATCTTACCGTTAAAGTAGCCAATGCAGGCATGCTCGTGCAGTTCGTCGACAAGCTGGCGGTACATCCGGACGTTCACTCGTTCCATCAGAACGCTCCGAATTCGGGATAATTCTTCCCCATTCACCAAGGAGGGACGAACAATTTCCCTCCTCGGCGGGGACGCAAACATTCACAGGCCAGGACAATATCCGTTATTAGCGCGCGAATAGGACTCCTTGTCGTGCCATTAGTGAATGAAGCTGCGCAATGGAAATATCGGCCGGCGGTACATCCGTTTCGATCGCAATCGCGGCGGCAATGCCCGCGGCTTGGCCAAGCGCGTAACACGTTGCTTGCACGCGCATGGAGGACATGGCTACATGCGTGGCGGAGATGCTTCTGCCGGCAACGATTAGTCCACCCACATCCGCCGGAAGCATGCAGCGGTAAGGGATGTCGTAGCCGTCCAGCTTCCGTTCATCCGTGTTCGCGTCTCCGGTAGGGCTGTGAATGTCGATCTCGTAATTGGTCTGAGCGACGACATCGGCGAATCGGCGCCCGCTCGTCAAGTCCTCCTCCGTCAGCGTGTATCGGCCAATAATTTGATTCGTCTCCCGAACGCCGACCTGGCCGGCAACATGGGACAGGATATGATTCGGATGGCTCGTGCGCTGCAAGTAGTTGACTACGGAGAATACCTGCCTCAGCGCTTCCTTCTCGGCATAGTTAATATCCTCGATTCTCGCTCCGTTGCCTTTGACGCGCGTCATATTGACGAGAAGCGTTCCGTTGTCCATCATGCTCCAGTGCAGATTGCGGCCTTGCGGCAATTGTTCGACCTTCTCATAGCGGTCGCAATCCTCGGGCAAGTATTGCCGTACCGGCTTACCGGTATCCTGCATCATGAACATGAGCGTCATCGGCTGCGTCAATCCATCCTCATCGCGTCCTGACCGTGTCGGTACGCCGGCATCGACGGCGACTCTCGCATCTCCCGTACAATCAATGACAACGCGGCCTTCGAATGCCCGCAGACCTTCCCTCGTATTGGCGATGACCCCGGTGACTCGGCGCTGCTCCATTATGGCCGAGACGAAGCTGACGTGGTAATAGACTTGCACGCCTTCTTTTTCAAGCTTCCCATTCAAATAATGGCGCAGTTCGAACGGCGAATACTGCGGCGCAATAGCCGACTCGTGATGCGAGCCTGGCAGAGAATTCGGCAGAAATTCGGAAATGATCTCGCGATAAATGCCCGTTACGTTCCCTACGCCCATGAAGACGCTGACGTTGCCCAGCGTGCCCATTCCGCCAAGCTGTCCGGTATGCTCCAGCAGAACGGTCTTCCGCCCGCAGCGCGCGGCGCCGATGGCGGCCGCCGTTCCCGCTGGTCCTCCTCCGACTACGATAACGTCGGCTGCGTCGTGTACGGGGACGGCGCGTTGCATGACAATTTCGTGATTAGCCATGGGTATGCGATCTTCCTCTCTCCTGCGCCGTCGATGCCATAAATCTCGTCCTCACGGCTTCGACCGCGAGCTTCGGTCTTCGGTAGGCGTCCAGTACGCCCTTGTTGTTGCGATTGCCCGCCCGGGAGGCGAACGAACCGAACTCCTCGTCCACCCGGTTGTCGCTGAACTGCCAGATGAGCGCCCCGCATATTTCGCGCTGTCCGAGATAGAAGTCCAACGATTCTCCGATGAGCCGCGCCTGATATTCCTCGCTCCACTTCGCCTCACCGGGATCGCGGTAACCGTAGGGCGCCTCCGCGCCGAACTCGCTGATTAGAAACGGCTTGCCCGCCCCGCCGCTCGCGTCCACCCAAGACCGGAGGAGGCGATAGAACTCCTCGACGCTCTCCGGGTTGTACCAGCCCGGGTATAGATTAAACGAGACGATGTCGGCCAGGTCCAGACATCTGTCCTTGAACACATGGCACGAAGCGTAGGTCAACGGTCGGCTGCCGTCGAGACTCCGCAATTGTCGGAACTGGGCTTCGAAATGTGTTCGGCCCTCCGCCGTATCGCTTGCGCATTCGTTCAACAATCCCCAGATAATGATGGAAGGATGATTGATATGCTGTTCGACCATGTCGCGGATGCAGTCCGCGGATTGCGACGCGAACAACGGGTGGCTCATTTGCTCCAGCGTCAGCGATCGCGCGTGGCTCTCCTCCCATACGTACAGGCCGCGCTCGTCGCATAGATCCAGAAATCGCTCGTCGTTCGGATAGTGCGACGTACGGACGCAGTTCGCGCCCATGCGCTCCAACCAATCGATATCCTGCGTCATCAGCTGCAGCGGAAGGGCCGCGCCGACGCTCGCATGGTCTTCGTGTCGGTTAAACCCGCGCAGGACGACCTCTCTGTCGTTCACCAACAGGCGGTCTCCCTCGATCCTTACCGTGCGGAAGCCGACTCGCTCGATCAGATCGTCCAGCGGCTCCCCTCCCCCGTCCTCGACATCGCCGTCATACAAACGCAGCTCTAAAGCATAAAGCTTCGGATGCTCGTGCGACCACGGCTCCGCGTTCGGAAATTCGAACGTCCGCGCAACTATAGCCGTCTCTCCCGCCTGGACGGTTAACGGGCCGAAATCGAATTCTTCGCCCGCCAACTTGCCGCGAACCGCCGCACCCGCCGTCCGATCCGACGAATTCCGGACCCAAACCGCGATCTCGGCTTCCCATCCGCACTTTGGCGTGAACGCCAGCCTTTCGATCCAGAGGTCGGGCATGCGTTCCACGACGACTGGCCGGATGATGCCCCCGTACGTGCGATAATCGTTCGGTACGTGCAGCCCGGAATGCTCGCCGAACGTATTGTCGACATGAACGCGAAGCTCGTATTCCCCCGGCTCGACGTCTCTGACGATCGTATCGAACGGCGTATAGGCGTTGTAATGGCTCGTCATAAGCCAACCGTCCCAATAGACGTCCGCCGTATGGCTGACACCTTTGAAAATAAGGCGAAGCGAGCTTCGTTCCGCCACCGTCACCATCGTCCGATACACGCCCTGCCCCCGGTATCGAATGAAATCCGGGTGGCTCTCCCAGCAGCCCGGAACCGTCAGCCGGTACGGATATTGTTCGGGCACCTCATCCAGCGATGAGACGGGGGCGAAATCCCACAGTCCCTCAAGCTCCGTCACCTGACGAATCCGATGCTGGTCGAACAGCCGAATCATGGCGCTCCCCCTTCTTTACGCCGCAAGCGCAGTCCGACTACGCGCGGTTCGCCGGTCAGCGTTAGCCGAATCATGGCGACTTGCCCCCCGATCGGCTCCGGCTTCGCTGTCGCGCCATCCGAGCACCATTCAACCTCGAAGTCCTTCAGATCGTCCCAATAAGCCAATGCGAAAGGGATCGGCCGCCAATGCCCGATCTCGAACTCGACCTCGATCGTATCCGCCGTACGGACATGCCGGGTGACGAATACGCGGGGAACGGACTCGTCGAACGTATCGCTCATCTCTCCCTTGCCGATGTAGCTGCGCAGCATGCGCGGCGTGCACTCTCCTTCGACGAACGCCAATTGGCATTCATGGTCGTAGTAGAGCAGCGTCGTCGGCCACGGCCCCGCGCCGACCCCGCCGAGCGTCATCGTATAATCGTTAACGGCTGGACGGATCTGCGTATCCCGGGTGAGCATATAGACAGGCGCCGTCACTTCGTTCGTCCGATGGTACAGTTCGACCGCCTTGGGCAGCGTTGTCAGCGTGATCGGATAATCCGTAATGTAGTCGAAGAACCGATCCAGCATGCCTTCGCAGGCTTCGACGTGAGAGGCGGGAAAGACCGAGAACCGGTCGGTGAACTCCATCTCGTGCGCTTCCTGATGCTGCAAGAAGTACACTTGATCGTTGTGAGCCGTATTGTCGAGGTAATCGTGAAACAGGTTTTTCCAATACTCGATGTTGTCTCCGTCGCACAGCCCCGCTCGCAGCACATCGTTCGGATCGGTGGAGTAGATGCACGGATTGCTCGAATGATAGGTCAGATTCAAATCGCGGGCCGTCCATTCGCAAGCGACGATATTCCCTTTGCCAGGATGCGGCGCCTTGTAGCGGCTGCTGTCCACATACCAGGAGCCCCAGGGGATGCCCTGGTGCGTAATGCCGTCCCACCATACTTGCTCCCAACAGTAGCCCCACATACCCTGGAAGCCGAGCTCCTCCAATACTTCGATCGTTTCATTGTAAATTTTGCCTCGTCCCGCCACTTTCGTCGTTACCCAGGGAAACGCCTTTTCTACGACGGCCCAATCCTGCTCGAGCTTCGCCTTGAGCCTAGCCTTATTCGCGCCGGTGTCCTCGATGAATAGCGGACATTGCAGGATGACATCGTCCCCGTATCGGTCGTGCCACTCCCGAATCCGCTCCTCCAGCACGGGAACCGAGCCGCCGTTCACGATCCAGGTGACCGGAATACCGTATTTGTGGGCGATTCGCGCCGTCAGCTCCACGCCGTCCGTCGCCGTTCCGCGTCCCCAGTCCGTATCGTAATGCGAGGCATAGCTAACGAATGTATAGATTAAATTTTGCGGTCTCATAAGACGCCTCCCTCTTCATTGCAGGAAGGGGCTGGCCCATAAGTAACGGAGCCGTACCGAACGATTATCGATGATTAATGTACGGTGCATCTATCTCCTTCCGATGCTATAGATAGATGCCCTTCCTTTTTTTCATCGATAATCTGGTACGTCCCTACTTATGGGCCAGCCCCTGTCCCTATTGCCGCTGTTGGTTACTTCTTGTTGGCCGCTAACCAGGCGTCGATCTGCGCTTGCAGCTCCGCCTGCACCTTCTCGATGCCCGCGTCTTTCAGCTTGGCGTTGCGTTGGTCGAGTTCCTTGGACGGATTTTTGACCGCGCCGGTGAAGATGACCTTGTACTCATTAACGACTGCCGTCATCTGCGTAATCTCGTTCTTCACATTCGTATCGTCGAACACGAAGCCCATGAGAGGGAACTGTTTCGCTTCGTCGTTGAACTTCTTCCAGTTCTCGTACAGATCGTCCGGCTGCCCTGGCTTGAGATAGTTTTTCAACTGGTTGCCGACGACCCAGAAGATGCCCGGCGAGTAGCCGGAATCGGCGATCGGCTCGATGCGATTGTCGCCGACCTTCGTGTAGTGCTTGCCTTCGATGCCGTTGACGAACAGGTTGATCACGTACGGATCGGTATGCAGGTAATTCAGCACCATCATCGCGCGCTCCGGATTTTTGGACGTCCGCGAGATTGAGAACATGGAGCCTGCCGCCAGATCGGTCGTTACGATCGGCTCTTCCACGACGTGCGACACGTATTCGAATTGGTTGTTGTCCGCGAGTTGCAGCTCGATGTCCGAACCCGGCTTCCACGTCGTCGTCTGCGTCCAGATTTTCCCCTGCTTGCGATAATCGTCGATAGCCGTCGTGCTCGTACCCGAATCCGAGTTGATATAGCCTTTTTCATAATATTTGCGGTACAGCTCGAGCTCTTTTTTGTTCAAATCCACGATCTCCGGATCGAGCACCGACTTGACCTTCATGTCCGTTGCCTTGTAGTCGAGCAGGAACATCGGCGTCTTCGCCGGAACCGGACCGATCGGACGCCAGTTCGACTGTCCTTCGTACATGAGGAAGCCGCTCGTGAAGTTGCCGCTGCCGCCGGCCAGAAAGAAGTTGGTGATCTCCGGACTGTCCGCCTTCACCTTCTCGAACCACGGCTCCAGGTCGGCCATCGAGTTGATCGTGTCGATCGGAATGTTATACTTCTCGACGAAATCCTTGCGATACGTGATCGCCTTGCCCTGAGTAATTTCCTTGTTTGTCGGGACCGCGTACAGCTTGCCGTTCATACGCGGAGCTTCCAGATACAGCGGATGCAGCTCCTGCTTGATGCCCTGCCCGTACTTCTCCAACAGGTCGTCCAGCTCGAGGAATGCGCCCTTGGTCACATTGCCGAAGTAGTTCAACCAGGATGCCGTGAACACGAGGTCCATCTTCTCGCCGGCGTTCATCATCAGCTCTGTGCGGTTTTTGTATTCGCTGGAGGCGATCGGTTGCAGCTTCACGGTGGCGTTGATTTTCTCGGTGAAAAATTCATTCAGCTTCTCTTCGACGAGAGCGTCGTCCTGCTGCGGCTTGCCGAAGTAGACGATGGTCACCTCGTAAGGGTCGAGCTTCGTTTCCTCCGATGCGCTAGGCTCCGCCGAAGTCGAAGCCGACTCGGATGCCGAAGCCGACGGCGTCGTTGTTGGGGATGCTTCCGTCTTGCCGCTATTGCCGCCGGACGCGCACGCTTGCAGAAGCAGCGTTAACGCGAGCAGACCGGCCATTCCAAGCCCCATGCTTCTCTTTCCCGTACCTCTTCGAATCATTGCGTATAACCCTCCTATAATTAATATATATAGTTCAGCTGAGGGCGCATAGCCCGCAGGCTGGTCCTATCGCGATTGTCGGTATCAGCCCTTGATGGCGCCGACCGTCAAGCCTTTGACGAAATACTTCTGGAAGAACGGATACACGAGCAGGATCGGCCCGATGCCGACGACCGCCATCGCCATCTGCAGCGATTCGTTGGGCAGTTGGCTCATCATCTCCGGATTTTGCGCCGCTAACTGAACGTTGTTGCGCAAGTACTGGACGTCGTTGAGCACTCGCATCATCAGGAACTGAAGCGGGTACTTCTCCTCGCTGCGGATGAACAGAAGCGAGTTGAACCAGTCGTTCCAGTAGGCGATCGTGCCGAACAATGCCATCGTCGCCATGACGGGAAGCGACAGCGGAAGCACGATGCGGAAGAAGATCAGCCACTCCCCTGCGCCGTCGATCCGACTCGACTCGATCAGCGCGGGATGGATCGTCGTCTGGAAGAACGTGCGCATGATGAAGACGTTAAACGGCACGATCAGCAGCGGCAGAATGAGCGCCATATACGAATCGAGCAGGCCGATCGCTTGCGTGAACACGATATATTTGCTGACGACCCCTCCGCTGAACAACATCGTGAAGAAGAGGACGAAGGTGAAGAAGCTGCGGAGCGGGTAATCCCCGCGGGAGATCGGGTACGCGTACAACGCCATCAGCAGGACGCTGAGCAGCGTGCCCGCTACCGTGATGCCGATGCTGACGCCGTATGCGCCCACGATCGTGCCGTAATCCTTGAATAAGCTCTCGTAAGCGATGCCGCTTAATTTCTCCGGGAAGAAGCTGTAGCCCCGGTTCAGCAGCGAATCGTTGTGCGACACCGATACGATGACGACCAGCAAGATCGGCAGCACGCAGGCGAGCGACAACAGGATAAACCATGCGTTCAACGCGGCGTTCGCCACCGGACCTATTGAATTGTCTCGTTTGTTTCTCACTTTGATCATCGTCATTCTCTCCAGACTGCGCCCCAGGGCGCGTATGCATACCTGCCCTAGAATAGTGCTTGCTCGCGATTGATTTTACGGACCGTCGCATTTGTCGCCAGCACTAGAATGAATCCGAGAACGGACTGCACGAGCGCCGCGGCGGACGACATGCCGATGTCGTTAAGCTCCATCAGCACCCGGTAGACGTAGGTATCGACCGTGTCGGTAACGGGATACAGCGCTCCCGCATCCATCGGCACCTGATAGAAAAGGCCGAAGTCGGAGTTGAATACGTGGCCCATCGACAAGATTGTCATGATGATGATGATCGGCTGGATCGAGGGCAGCGTAATGTGAATCGTCTGCCGCCACTTGGATGCGCCGTCGATGACCGCCGCCTCGTAATATTCCGGGTCGATGCCGGCAATGGCCGCGATGTAGATGACCGCTCCGATGCCGACGCCCTTCCAGGCGTTAACCAATGTCAGGATGTACGGCCAATATTCCGTCTCCGAGTACCAGAAGACTCTATCCGCCCCGAAGGTTTCCAGCAGGACGTTCACGAATCCGCGATCGGGGTTGAGGAAGGCGTATACCAGGTAGCTGACGACGACCATCGACAGGAAGTAGGGCATGATGATCAGCGTCTGGTAGCCCTTGGCCAGCAGCCTTCCGCGCAGCTCGCTGATCGCGACGGCAATCCCTACGGACAACACCAGGTTGACGACCATGAAAGTCAGGCTGTACAGCACCGTGTTGCGGGTAATGCGCCAGATCGATTGAGAGGAGAACAGAAATTCGAAATTCTTAAAACCGATCCAAGGGCTGCCCCATATTCCGTCGGTATAGTTGATGTTCTTGAAGGCGATGAACACGCCGAACATCGGCAAGTAGTTGTTCAATACGACAATCAGCAGCGCGGGAAACATCATGAACGTCAGCACCCGGTATTTCCACAATGCAAGCAAATACGCCCTCACGTGAGTCCACTTCCTTTCTGTGAACTCAGTATATAGGGGGGCACAGGCAGGTGACGAGGATATATTCCGGCATGAATGTGATGTAAAATGAGTTCCGAAAAAAGGTGGCTGCCGGAGAAAGAGAGGCGGCGTGAGGTTGGTATCGTGGTAAAAAGGAGTTGTCCCATAAGCAGGTTGCTTAGGATGATCGATAAATAAAGAAGGTGTATATACCTCCTGGAGACTGCCTCATACGCTCTCGAAATCACCTTATCACGGGTTTCCCCATTCAGATTTCGGGAGCGTATCGCATCGTAGGGAGGTATATACACCTTGCACCTTTATGATCGATTATCTTCAGAGCAACTTGATATGCTTATGACACGGACGGATGCAGAGGCATATTGATGATCACCTTCAAACCGCCTCCATCGCGGGGCTCGTATCGGAGGCCGTACGCCTCGCCGAAATGCAGCCGTATCCGTTGATGAACGTTGCGAATGCCGTATCCTTTGTCGTTTGTCTCTCCCGCAAGAATGCTTTCCAGCCGATTCATGTCGACGGGCAGGAATCCGTTGTCCTCGACGGTCATGAGAATCTCCCCATCGCCTCTGGCGATCCGCACCCAGATTTCTCCCTCGCCGTCCATTCCGCTGACGCCGTGGAAGATCGCGTTCTCGACGAGCGGCTGAAGGATCACCTTGGGCGACGTGAACGAGAGCAGCGTCTCGTCGACATCCCAATGAATCTCGAGCGTGTTCGGGTAACGTTTCTTCTGGAGCCGGCTATACGCCTGCACGTGTTCGAGCTCTTCGCCGATCGTGATGACGGTCTTCCCCTTGCTCAGGCCGATGCGCAGCAGCTTGGACAAGTCCTTGACCATGTCGCCGACATCCGTGTTGCCGCTTGAGAGCGCGTACCAATAGATCGAATCGAGCGTGTTGTACAGCAGATGAGGCGTAATCTGGGAATGCAGCGTGGAGAGCTCGACTTCTTTTTGCTTGATCTGCATGCCGTAAGATTCCTCGATCGAATGATCCAGCCGGGTCGTCATTTTCTTGAACGCGCCGTACAGAATGCCGAATTCGTCCGTACGCAGGTGATCGTCGTCCCAGTCGAGCTTCTTGCCCGGCTCGTAGATCTTCGTCAGCGAGACGAGCTTCACGAGAGGCTTCACGATCATCCGCAGCAAATACAGGACGAAGAACAGAACGAACGCCATATAGACGGCGGACGCGCCCATGAGAATCCATTGAAATTCAGATTGACCGGCCGTCATCGATTCGAACGGAATTTTGTAAATCAGCCTCGTATCGAATAAGGATAGACTGGAATAGGCGTACAGCCATTTCTGGCCGCCTTCGCGAGTGTAGTAATAGCCGTCTGTCTTGCCCTTCACGACGTCGGCCAGCTTCTTCTCGTCGAGCTGCCCCTCTCCGCTCTTCAACAGCAGCTCGCTGCTTCCGTTATACAGGAAGCTGCTGGCATGCTTCGGCAATTGCACGGCGACGAGATCGCGGTTCAGCAGCACCTCCAGCTTCGACACGATCAGGAAGCCGATCGTCTCGTCGTACGACTTCGGGTTCATAATGCTCCGCATCAGACTGACCGTCGTTCGGTCTTCTTCCTGCGCCGTCAGCCGCAACGTCGCCGCTCCGCCTTCGCGTCTCGTCTGTTCTGCCCATTCGAGCGCGCCGTCGCGCTTCTCGTCGAAGTATTTGAACCCTTTGGTTTTGGCGGTCAGATCGAAAGGCGTGCTCTTCCCCGCCTTGTTCGCCATGTACAGCGTAATCTCGGTCCCCCCCGAAGCCCAGCGCTCCAAAATCGCGTCTGCCTCCGTAATTTCTCCGAGCGTCTCGATGCGGGTCCAGAATTCGTACTGGTCGATGTCGCTGAAAAAGTGGTTGTCCAGCAGCGTAATCATTCGTTCGTTCACCGACGACAGCGTTTTTTCCATCGTGACATGATTTTGCTTCACAAGCTGCAACGTCGTGCGGCCGACTTCGTTGCTCATCGATTCCGAGCCTTTGTAAGCCGAGATCCAGCCGACGATCAGGAACGGGCCGACGATGAACAACGCGAACGCAAGGGTGACCTTGACTCTGAGCTTCAGCCCGCTCCCCTCCCATGATCCTTGCGATATTCCGCCGGGCTGACGCCCGCGTACCGCTTGAACATCCGGCCGAAATGCTCCGGAGACTCGTAGCCGATCTCATAAGAAATCTCGTAGCGTTTCTTGTCCGTCGTGGCAAGCAGCTGCTTGGCGGCATCGATCCGCAGCTCGGTGACGAAGTCCCAGACGTTTTTTTTCATTTCCCGCTTGAACAGATAGCTTAAATACGTCGTGCTGAAATGCACCTCATCGGCGATATCCTGAATTTTCAGCGCCGGATTGCGGTAATGCTCGCGAATGTAGCCGACGATGCGCGCGATAATCGTCCGCTCACGGTCCCGTACCATCGTCCGCATCGCCTGAACGACCTCCTGGATGTAGCCGTCCAGACGCTGCGGCTTCTCGACGGCCGATAAGCCGCGGAAGTACTGGTCCGGATCGAAGCGGTGCAACGAGACGCCTCCGGAGTGCCCGAACTCGAGCAGCAATGCATAGATCCGGTACGCCAGCATGCCGAAATGGCTGTTGAACAGCTCTTCGGTGTCCGCCAGCTCGGACAGCGGATGCACGACGGCGCGCGTATCGACGGGGCTTCCGTCTTCGAGCTTCGATTTCAGCAGCTGCACGTACCGGTCCACATGGCCGATCCATTCTACTACGCCCATATTCTCGTAAAGGATCGCATCCTCGTAATAGAGCACTTTGTGATTCGGATGCAGGTTCTTCCACTCGGCCGCCGTATTGGCTTCCTCCATCAGCCTGGGCAGCATGAACACGTCAGGATGCAGCGTGCTCATGCCCACTGTCGCGTCCACATTCAAATATTGCTTCAGGTTCATATGGATCATATGACCGATCAATTGCAATTGCGACTTCAGCGGATAGGGCCGGCCGTCAACTTCCCGATCCGGAAGCTGAATGATCGCGATCAATTCGTTGCCGTACCCGTTGAACGTCAGTCCGTGCCACTCGGTCAAGCTCTCTTCCATGATATTGACGGATGCGTATTTCAACAGCCTTCGGTCCGGCAGCGAAATCTCCTTGTTGCTGAAGCCCCCGTTCCGCAAATTCAGACGCAAGGCGAGCACGCCGAAGCAGCGGCCCCGAAACCGGTCGCCCAGCTCGGAGGCCAGCAGTTCGTAATCCTGCCTGGTCAGGTTCCGGTCGGTCACCAGCTCCAGGAGCATTTCGTTGACATTCATCTTATTCGCCCGTTCGATTCGGGCGAGCGACTGCTTGCCATGTTCCTTCTTCTGCTGCAGCACCTGGTTGACGACCCGCAGCAGGTCGTCCCGCTCTACCGGCTTCACCAAGTAATCGTGGGCGCCGAGCCGCAGCGACTTGGCGGCGAAGTCGAATTTCTCGTGGGCCGAGATCACGACGAAAGGCAGCTCGGGCTGCTCCATGCGGATCGTCTCCATTAATTCGATGCCGCTCATCCGCCCCATCTGGATATCGGTCAGCACCAGATCGAACGTGTCCATGCGCAAATAATCGATCGCCTCGAATCCGTTCAAAGCCGTCTCGACATGAGTCGCGCCAAGGTCGGAGTCGAGCAAAAAATCCCTGATGCCGTTGCTTACGTTCGGCTCGTCGTCCACTACCAAGATTTTCACCGTTCGCCCCCCTTGCGTTTCCGCTGAGTGCCACGCCGCTTATCTATCATTATTATTTTAGAGAAATCGCTTGGCGAACGAAAGGATGTAATGACTCGAAAATGTGATGTATCCTCTGTCCTTTGCTCTGCAGTATAGCACATCTTATTAGCGCCAACGATGCGGGATATTCTCCTTTGCCCACATGAAGAAATGCATCACAAAATGAAGACTTTACATCCTATCTGCCGTTCTCGCGCGCCTCTACAATCTATTATTGAAAGGCCCATTTTCATCTATCAAAGGAGCAATGAAGTAATGTTAGGCAAAAAAGCGCTCGTCTGCTGTCTCGGCTTGCTTGTGCTTCTGAACGGTATCATCGCATCGCCTAACCCGACTGCCGCCGCCGTTAAGCCGCTGCCGGGTCCGTCCAATCCGATTGTGTACGACGACTTTAACGGAGGCGGCGTATTCAAGCAGAACTGGATGAACTGGTTTAACCAAGCCGGCGGCTCCGGCACTTACGAGAAGGCGACCGTTGACTCCCGGACGGTCGGCAAGTTCGCTCAGACGCCCGCGTCGGCTTCGTCGTGGGCCAAGTTCCAGCCTTGGAACGAGTCCGTCGACCTGCGCGGTTATCGGTACGTGAACGTGTCGATGAAAAATCCGGGCTACCCGAACGCGAGAGTCCGAATCAATCTCCACGACGGCGCCAAAAGCCACATGCTAACGAGCGGATGGGTATCCGTGCCGACGACGTGGACCGACTACTCGTTCGATCTGGACGCGATCGTTCCCGCGATCAACAAGAAGACGGCCAAGTTCGAGGTATGGCTGCAGCAGACCGGCGGCGCGTACGGCGAGATGCTGCTCGACGACCTGGTCGTGACGACGGGCACGGGAGGCACGGCGCCTACGTTGTCCACGGACGTCGTCACAAATTCCGCCATCGCCAATCAGAACACGATGTTCACCTTCCAGGCCAACTATACGGATGTCGACAATGATCCGCCTTACGCCATGCAAGTCGTCATCGACGACACGGCGATCGACATGAGAGAAGCCGATCATGCCGACACGACGTATACGGACGGCAAGTCGTATACGTACATGACAAAGCTGCCGGTGGGCAGCCATACGTACTACTTCCGCACGACCGACGCCAGGACGAGCGAAGTCGTGACGGCCGTCCAGACGGCGTCCGTCTCTTATTCGGAACAGGTTGTGGATGTTGTCGTCAGTCAGGCCGGATACAGTGCTTCCGATTACAAGGGGGCGAAGGTGACGGCGACGCTGCCGTTGTCGGACACATCCTATGTCATCACGACTTCCGCAGGCGCCGTCGCCTCCGGGAACATGACGTACGACGGCTACTTCTGGAACAAGCATGTATATACAGTCGAGTTCACTGCCTTGACGGCATCCGGCACCGACTACAAGGTGACGACGAACGGCGTGTCGTCGTACCCGTTCCAGATCCAGACCAACGTATGGGACGGCTACAAGGACGAGATGACCGGCTTCTATCGCTTGCTGCGCTCCGGCGTCGCGACCGCCGACGTCTATCCGCCGGGCTACAGCAGCATCGCACCTTCGCCCAAGCTGTTCCATCCCGCGGGCCATCTCGACGACGCCAAGTCGATCGACGGCACCGTGCACTACGACTTGACAGGCGGCTGGTACGACGCCGGCGACTACGGCCAATACGCCGGCAACCAGTGGGTCGGCACGGAAATCGCGCTTGCCTACATTCGCCATGCGGACAAGCCCGAAGTGAAGTATGACAATGACAACAACGGCATTCCCGACCTCGTTGACGAAGCGATCTTCGGCAGCGAATACTTGATCAAGTTCGCCGATCAATTCGGCGGCGAATTGTATGACATCAAGAACAACGGCGGGTTCGTCCATCCGGCGAAGACGACCGATAACGTCCCGAATACGGCCGACGATCGCGCTATCAGCAACCTCAGCGTCGGCGGATCGGCCAAGGCGGCGGCTACGCTGGCCGCGACCGCCCGCGCGATCCATACGGCTGTTGCCGAAGGCGATATCGACCCCGGCCTTGTCGCGGCGCTCGAAGACTTCGCCGACCAGAGCGAAGCGGCGGCCGTTACGTTCTACAATTACGTCGTAGCGAACCCGGGCGGGCCGGTCGGCTCGTACGGCACCCGGGGCGGCATTCCGAACTCGAAGCTGCTCGCCGACGTTCAATTGTACTTGCTGACGGGCGATCCGGCCTATCATACGGCCGCTACGAACGAGGTCAACGTGCTGACTAACACCGACTTGTACTCCACGAACTACTGGGATATGCGGCCGATGGCGCTCGCGGAATTCTATCCGGCAGCGGACCCGGCGACGCAGACGCATATTTACGGCTTGCTGAAGCATCAGGCAGACATGTTCCTGTCGCTTGCCGACGATACGCCATACGGCGTGCTGAACCAGTTCAAGGAATTCGGCGTGAACGAACCGCACGCATCCTATCTCGGAGATATGCTTCGCTACTACGAACTGTTCGGCGATCCTGCCGTCCTGCGCGCCGCGCAAAAGGGCATATACTGGATCTTCGGCGCCAATCCGTGGAACATCAGCTGGGTGTCGGGCATCGGCACGGATTTCGTCGATTACCCGCATACCCGGCTTGACGAAGAAGCGAATACGGCAGGCAGCATGGGCGCCGTATTCCCCGGCGCGATGCTCAGCGGACCGAATCTCAAGGATACGCTGAACAAGAAGAGCGTGAGCCCGTGGTACGAGGATCGGCCGCTGTACAATGACGACGTTAATCAATGGCGGTACAACGAGTTCAGCGTCAGCATCCAGGTCGGCTTGCTCTACTCGATCATGGCGCTTAGCGCGACGGATGGAGGTTCCGCTGAGGGCCCCGTTCCGGCCGAGCTGCCGACGCTGTCGCCGGTCATCGGGGACTACGTGCGCGGCAACGTTACCTTGTTCGTCGGACCGGTCAGCGGCATTAGCGATATCGAGTATTTGCGCAGCGGTGTATATAACCCGATGTCCGTAACCCGCGGCGTATACAGCGCCACGATCGATGAAAGCTCGGCGCTCCCGTACGCCAGCCGCCGCATCGACGTCCGCGGCATTGACGCGAACGGCAACGCCACGTACAGCTCGACGCACTACAACGTGGCGCCTCCGCTGCCGGACCCTGCGCATTTGTCTCTGTACGACGACTTCGGAGGCAACGGACTATGGGGCGTTACAGGAAGCAAACCGCCGTGGGCAAACTGGTACAACCAGGCAGGCGGAACAGGTTCGTTCGAGAAGGCGGCCGAAGACGGCCGAACGGTCGGCAAGTTTATGCAGACGCCTGCATCGAACACGTCTTGGGCCAAGTTCCAGCCTTGGCATAACTCCTGGGATCTGTCGGGCTACCGCTACGTGAATTTTACGATGAAGAATCCGGGTTACGCGAACCTGCAGATGAAGGTCGACATTCAAGACAGCACGCGAGGATACAATCTGTCCGGAGGCTGGATCAGCGTGCCGAACACCTGGACCGATTACCAATGGGACTTGAACGCGTTCACGCCGGCCATCGACAAGTCCAGCACGAAGATCTCGATCTGGCTCCGTCAATCGACCGGCGCTTACGGTGAATTATGGATCGACGAGATCAAGGCGACGAACGTCGCCAGCGGCAGCGCGCCGACGCTGTCGGGAGTTAGCGTGAATACGGCTGCGGGCAACGCGGATACGACGTTTACGTTCAGCGCGACGTACACCGATGCCGATAACGAAGCGCCCCACGTGGTGGAGCTGATCATCGACGGCGTCATCCGCCATATGACTCCGGCCGATCCGGGCGACACGAACTACACCGACGGCAAGGCGTACACGTATTCGACGAAGCTGACGCAAGGCGTTCACTCCTATTACGTCATGACGACCGACACGACGTCGAACGCGGTCTCAAGCGCCGTACAGAGCGGCCCGAGCGTATTCGATTCGCTGTTCGAGGATGACTTCGAAGACGGGAACGCGAACGGATGGACGCCGACGAGCGGCAGCTGGACGGTGATGGGCGGGCAGTATCGCGGCCAGGCTTCCAGCCTCAACAGCTATTCGATCGCCGGCAGCTCTGACTGGACGGACTACACATTCCAGGCGGACGTGAACGTCACGAACAATTCCGGAGGCAACAAGGATGCCGGGCTTGTATTCCGCTATACGGATGAAGACAATCACTACATCCTGCTGCTCAAGAACAATGATCGCTCCGGACGCAAGATGGAACTGCTCGTCGTGGATGGAGGCGTGAAGACGTCGCTCGGCTTCGCCAATCCGAGCGTTGCGGCGGAGACGTTCTACACGTACCGAGTAGAACTAAGCGGCGACGAGATCAAGGTGTACCAGAACGATACGCTCATTCTGAGCGCGATCGACGGTACGCACGGCAGCGGCAAGATCGGAGCGCGCGTATACGCCAATACTCTTGCGGTGTTCGATAATATCGTTGTCTCGCAGTAACGAATCGGGAGAGATCGGCAACGCGCCGGCCTCTTATATTTTTTACGCTGAGAAGGGTCAATTGAACGACAGGATATCGCCAGAGTGGAGAATGTGGAATCGGGGGCAATATTAATATTTTCCGTATAACAGTCGTCTTCCGAGCTCCAGTCGCGCTTCAAGCTCGATTCTGTGTTTGCAATCTTCGCAGCAATGCAATCCTTTGCGATTTCGTTTCATTTGGTCGTAAGCTTGAGTCCCTTCGGTGACATAAAATGTTCGTTTGCAACTATAACAAGTGGTACGAAAACAAAAAAGCCCATCAATTTGCTCCTGCACCGAATCCCCTCCCGCCAATTATGACAGGCTCAATATTGTTGACGTGATCATCACGACACGCTATAACTGAATACAAAACGAAATAACACGCTGTATTATTTATTTTAGTACACCGTGTTATTTAAGGCAAGGGGTATTTATCGGTGCCGAAAATCGTGGACCACGAACAAAAAAGAAAACTAATCGCGGAATCAGCATGGAACATTATTGAAGAAAAAGGGATCGAACATGCGTCTATCCGTGCTGTCGCCGCGGCGGCAGGCTTGTCGCCCGGAGCATTGCGGCATTATTTTTCAACGCAGGATGAATTGTTGCTGTTTATTGTCGATTACTATCTGACAAGAGGAGCTGCCAGAGCGGCAGAGGGGCTGGTGATAAGTCATATTCCGATAAAGGCTGCGAAGGAAATTATGTTGCAACTGCTCCCTATGAATGCGGAAAAACGAACGGCCGTCGGCGTCTGGTGGATCTTCGCTATCCGCTCCCTCAGAAGTGTGGCATTGCAGGCTAAAAAAGACGAGCTCACGGACGGACTTCATCACCTGACTAAAGCCGCCCTTGAAATTCTAGCTCAGGCGCAGCTCCTTCCCTCTGTGGTGGATATTCAACTCGAAACGTTAAGATTGGCCGCGCTTATTGAAGGTTTGACGATAATGGCAATGCTTCGCCCGGAGCTCTATACATCGGAGACCATTGAGCAGATCGTCACTCTCCATATCCGAGAGTTATGCTCGCCCGTTACGGATGGGTAAGCATCATTTTGAGTGTCTGATAATCTCTTTCCCATCTATTGATTAAATTATTTGGGTACACCTGAGCGAAATACTCGCTGTTACCTGTGATCCGCTTCTCCGCGTCCCCGTCTTACGATCATGAAATTTAGCAAAGTAACTCGTAAAAAGTTTTTGAAAAAAGTGCTTGCATCGAATATTCGGATGTGATACATTATAAAAGTCGCCGTTAGCGCGGTAGACAAAAAGAAACACCGATTGCACCTTGAAAACTGAACATTGAGCGTAAGAAACAACAAGCAATACCAGCAGTGAATGAGCTAATCAACTTTCATGGAGAGTTTGATCCTGGCTCAGGACGAACGCTGGCGGCGTGCCTA
>Ga0065721_10003775_pt1 | contig 77334 bp, 83 predicted proteins | sample Mesricmetagenome_FD_59108 | JGI IMG/M metagenome (GOLD analysis project Ga0065721, IMG submission 59108) | Mesophilic microbial community from rice straw/compost enrichment Sample: eDNA_1 v2 (version 2) | ecosystem: Engineered > Solid waste > Grass > Composting > Bioreactor | place: USA: Davis...
CGATTGAGGGGCACCGCGGTGTCGTTCGCCACGGCTCAAGGATAGAGGTCTGCCGCCATGCCCACCGGTCGGGTCAAGTTCTACGACGAGGACAAGGGATTCGGTTTCATCGCCTCCGACGATGGCACCGAGGTGTTCCTGCACGCCTCCGCGCTGCCCGCGGGCGTCACCGTGAAGTCGGGCACGCGCCTCGAGTTCGGCATCGCCGACGGCAAGAAGGGCGCCCAGGCGCTCTCGGTGCGGGTGCTCGACGCGCCGCAGTCGCTCGCGGCGCGCAACCGGCGCTCGGCCGACGACATGGCGATCGTCGTCGAGGACCTCGTGAAGCTGCTCGACGGCATCGGCGCCAACCTGCGCCGCGGGCGCTACCCCGACCGCAGCCACGGCGCCAAGATCGCGGCCGTGCTGCGCCGCGTCGCCGACGACCTGGATGCCTGACCGCGCGATGAGCGCACACGAGGACATCGCGCGCGCGGCGCTCGCCGAGATCACCCCCGTCGAGACGGTCGGGGCGCTCCTGGACTCCACGGTCGAGGACGACGGCGTCGTCACGCTGAGCTTCGCCGCGTCGCTCTCGGGCTACCCGGGTTGGCACTGGTCGGTGAGCGTCGCGGCGCTGCCCGACGAGGAGCCGACGGTGCTCGAGGCGGAGCTGCTGCCCGGCGAGGGCGCGTTGCTCGCGCCCGACTGGGTGCCGTGGGCGGAGCGGCTCGAGGAGTACCGGGCCGCGCAGGCCGCCGCCGCGGCGGAGCAGGGCGAGGAGGCGTCGGAGGACGACGACTCCGCCGACGAGTCCGATGAGGACGACGACGAGTCCGACGAGGACGACGACGAGTCGGACGAGGACGACGACGACTTCGAGGACGACGACTACGAAGACGTCGAAGACGACGACCTAGTGGTGTCGGCGGGCGGTGACGACGAGCAGGACGAGTCCGACGACGAGTCCGGCGACGACGGTCCAGAGCAGCCAGACGAGTCCTGACTCCTGCAGCTGCGGCAGCAGCACGAGCAGCACGCCGAGGGCGACGATCCAGCCGACGATCCCGACGAGCACGACCTTGCGGTCGTCCGTCGCGAGCGGGGCCGGGTCGGGCCGCCGCTCGGAGTCCTTGACGAAGAGGCGCACGGGCGTCAACTCGAGTGCTCGAGCACCCAGTCGATCGACGCGATGAGGGCCCGCACGTCGTCGGGCTCGATCGCCGTGAAGGTCGCGATGCGCAACTGGTTGCGACCGAGCTTGCGGTAGGGCTCGGTGTCCACGATGCCGTTCGCGCGCAGCGTCTTCGCGATCGCGGCGGCGTCGACCGACTCGTCGAAGTCGATCGTCGCGACGACCTGCGACCGGTCGGCCGCGTCCGCCACGAACGGGGTCGCGACGTTCGACGCCTCGGCCCAGTCGTAGAGCAGGCCCGACGACTCCTTCGTGCGCGCATCCGCCCAGGCGAGGCCGCCGCTGGAGTTGATCCAGTCGAGTTGGCTCTCCAGCAGCAGGAGCGTCGCGACCGCGGGCGTGTTGAGGGTCTGGTCGAGCCGGCTGTTGTCGACCGCGTTCTTGAGGCTCAGGATCTCGGGGATCCAGCGGTCGCTCGCGGCGATGCGCTCGATGCGCTCGATGGCGGCGGGGGAGACGAGCGCGAACCACAGGCCGCCATCGCTCGCGAGGTTCTTCTGCGGGGCGAAGTAGTAGACATCGGCCTCGTTCGCGTCGAACAGCACGCCGCCCGCGGCGCTCGTCGCGTCGATGACGGTGAGCGCGCCCGGGTCGCCGTGCACGCGCGTCACCGGTGCCATGACGCCCGTCGAGGTCTCGTTGTGGGTCCAGGCGTAGAGGTCGATGCCCTCGAGCACCTCGACGTCGGCGCGCTGACCACCCGGCACCTGGATGACGTGCGGCTTCTCGAGGAACGGCGCGGCCGCGGCGGCGGCGAACTTCGCGCCGAACTCGCCGAACGCGAGGTTCTCGCTGCGCTTGTCGATGAGGGAGAAGGCCGCCATGTCCCAGAAGGTCGTGGACCCGCCGTTGCCGAGCAGCACCTCGTAGCCGTCGGGCGCCGAGAAGAGGTCGGCGAGTCCGGCCCGCACCCGCCCGACGAGGTTCTTCACGGGGGCCTGGCGGTGGGAGGTGCCGAGGATGTCGGCGTGCGCCCTCAGGTGCTCGAGCTGCTCCGGTCGCACCTTGGAGGGACCGCAGCCGAAACGGCCGTCCGCGGGCAGGAGGTTCTTCGGGATCTCGAGGCTCGCCACCCTATGGATGCTACCGGGGCGGACGCGGTCGCCCGGTCCGCCGAAGGTAGGCTGGACACCCAGGGAGGCCACCGCCATGACCGATCTCGTCGACACGACGGAGATGTACCTTCGCACGATCCTCGACCTCGAAGAGGAGGGCATCGTGCCGCTGCGTGCGCGCATCTCGGAGCGCCTGGGGCACTCCGGCCCGACGGTGTCGCAGACGATCGGCCGCATGGAGCGCGACGGACTCGTGCGGGTCGAGGGCGACCGTCACCTCGAGTTCACGCCGGCCGGGCGCACCCGCGCGCTGCACGTCATGCGCAAGCACCGCCTCGCCGAGCGTCTCCTGCACGACGTCATCGGGCTCGACTGGAGCCTCGTGCACGACGAGGCCTGCCGGTGGGAGCACGTCATGAGCGAGCAGGTCGAGCGCCGACTGCTCGACGTGCTCGGCAACCCGACCGAGTCGCCCTACGGCAACCCCATCCCGGCGCTCGAGGAGCTCGGTGGGCCCGCCGCGCCGCCGTTCCTCGAGGGCGTCGTCAACATCGTGCAGCGTGTGCGCGACGCCGACGGTCCCGTGGCGGTGTCGATCCGCCGCCTCGGCGAGCCCGTGCAGTTCGAGCCGGAGCTGCTCGAGCAGCTGCGCGCCGCGGGTGTCGTGCCCGGCGCCGCGGCGACGATCTCGGCCGCCTCGGGCTACGTGCTCGTGCAGGTGGAGGGCTTCGGCGACGGCCTGGAACTGCCGCCCGAGGTCGCGATCCACGTCTACGTCGCCGCCTGACGCCCCCTTCACACCCCCCGTTCGGGGGTAGAACGCCCCGCCGTCTGGGAATTGGATTCGTCCTCCCAGGAACCCGCACGTATAGTCAACGGGTCCTTCCGGCCAGCCAGTCCGGCGGAAGGCCGCTCGGCAGGGCGCACGCAGCACCCATCCTCTGCCGGGCGACGTGACATACGACAGGGATGGGGCCGCTCGAGAGGCGGTGCGGCGCGGGAGTCTCTCGTGTTCTCAAGTTCCACCCCTACCCCTTCCCCCCTCTCCGATTCGAACCCCGCCCCCATCGGCCGTGCGCGGCCCCGCGCGCTGCCCCTCCTCGTGATGGGCGTCGCCGTGCCGGCGATCTTCGCGACCGTCGCGCTCCCCGCCTACGCCTACCGCTCCGGCGACGCCGAGGTCGCCGGCGGCCTCGAGGCCTACAAGGCCTCCGCCGCGCAGAGCGTCGAGGTGCTCGCCGCCCAGCCGACCGCCGTGAGCGGCTTCGACGGCTACACGACGACGTCGGCCGCCGAGCTGGCCCGTGCCGCGCAGGTCGCCGCCTACCGCTCGTACAGCGGCCCGACCGTGCGCGACCTGCTCGCCAACCCGCCCTACCCGAGCTACGACCCGGGCACGATCGTCTCGATCGCGATGCAGTACCTGGGCTCGCCCTACGTCTACGGCGGCGCGAGCCCCGCGGGCTTCGACTGTTCGGGGTTCACCCAGTTCGTGTTCGCCCACGTCGGCATCTCGCTCCCGCACTCGTCGAGCGCGCAGGGCCGCATGACGGCGATCGCGCGCGAGGCGGTGATGGCGGGCGACCTCATCATCACCGACGGCGGCGGCCACGTCGGCATCGCCCTCGGCGACGGCCGGATGATCCACGCGTCGACCCCCGCGACGGGCGTCAAGATCAGTGCTCCGTGGGGCAACTGGTGGGCCGTCCGCGTCGGAATCTGACCGCGCGAGCCCTCGCGGCATCCTGAATCGTCACCGTGGCGTAACCCACGGCAACGGTTTCCGGGGTTAGCCTGGAGCCCTCGAATCCCTCGAGGATCCAGGAGAGCCGTATGCGGAGCACGGGCAGCATCCCCACCAAGGATGCCCGCGCGCTGTTCCGGATACGGCGCAGCATCCGGCCGGTCGTGCACTGTCACGTGCCGGTGCGTTAGAAGGCGTTGTCGTTCGCGACAGCGCCTTCTCGCGTTTTCGGAGCTCCTCCTGCTTCCCCGGCGGGTCCGGGAGTCGAAGCCTGCAAGCCGTGCAGGCCTCTCGAGAGGAGACTCGCAGTGCGAACCCTGGTACTCAACGCCGGCTACGAGCCGCTCGCCGTCGTGTCGTTCAAGCGGGCCCTCGTGCTCGTGCTCGGCGGCAAGGCGTCCATCATCCAGAGCGACTCGGACCACCCGGTCGTCGGCATCTCGGGCGAGTGGGATCGCCCGTCGGTCATCATCCTGCGCCGCTACGTGAAGGTGCCGTCGGGGCGCAACGTGCCGGTGTCGCGGCGCGGGGTGCTGCGTCGCGACAGTCAGCGCTGCGGCTACTGCGGCGCGGGCGCGACGACGATCGACCATGTGCTGCCGAAGTCCCGCGGCGGCGGCGACACGTGGGAGAACCTGGTGGCGTGCTGCCTGCGTTGCAACAACCTCAAGGGCGACCGCACCCCGCAGGAGATGGGCTGGACGCTGCGCACCATCCCGAAGGCGCCGCACGGCACCGCGTGGCTCGTGCGCGGCGTCGAGCGGGCCCAACCGCAGTGGGAGGAGTACCTCGCGTCGGCGGCGTGAGCGAGACGGGTTCGTTACCTCTCTGTGACTTCTCAGGCAGAATCCCGTAACCTCGGAAGGTCGCTGACCCGGAGGCTGTTGCAACGTGACGGATAGCGAGTACCCCGATCCTTTCCGGGGACTCCTCGGTGAGACGGCGGCGGATTCCCGCCCCGAGCTCCCCGCCCCGTCCGGCGACCCCGCGACCAGCGTCGAGGCGACTCCCGCCGTCGAGGCCGCGCCCGGCTTCACGTCGCGGCGCGAGATGCGGCAGGCCGGGGGCTACGGTCCCGCCGAGCCCCGCGCCGTCGTGCGTCGGCCGGCGAAGACGAAGGTCGCGAAGCGTCCGCGCGGTCGGGATGTCGTGCGCCCGCGCCTCGCGAAGTCGGAGCGCCCCACCTGGCGCCGCAACCTCTCCCGCGCCGGCGTCATGACCGTCGTCGGCGGACTCCTCGCATCGCTCACCCTCCCCGCCTTCGCCGAGCAGAACCCGCTCGCCCGCGAGGCCGGACCCGTCGAGGCGCAGACGTTCGAGGTCACCGCGGCGTCGACCGACGCCACGGCCTTCATCCGCGACGGCTACAGCACCACGAGCGCCGCCGACCTCCGCAAGCTCTACGCCGACGCCATCCGGCAGCAGAACCTCGCCGCCTACCTCGCCTCCGGCGCCCGCGCCCTCGGCGACGACTACCCGTGGCCCGACATGCTCTCCCGGCCCCAGGGCGGCGGCCTCTCGCCGCTGCGCTACTACTACCGCGAGTGCGTCGACTTCGTCGCCTGGCGCCTCAACCGGGATGCCGGCAGCACCTCCGCCCCCTTCCGGTGGGACTGGTCGAACCTCGCCCAGGGCAGCGCCTACTCGTGGAAGCGCCACTGGGAGTCGAAGGGCTGGCCCGTCAGCACGACCCCCGTGCCCGGTGCCGTCGCCTGGTTCCCCGGGCGGCAACCACGTCGCCTACGTCTCCGGCGTGCTCGCCGACGGCAGCGTCGCGCTCGAGGAGTACAACTACTCCGTCGACCACGGCTACAGCCAGCGCATCATCCCCGCGAGCGGCGCGATCTACCTCTACCCGCCGGGCTGACCCACCCAGGACGGCAGGCGGCTGCTCGGTAGACTCAGGGCTTCAGCCTCTGTAGCTCAATGGAAGAGCAGCTCCGTCCTAAGGAGAGGGTTGGGGGTTCGAGTCCCTCCAGGGGCACCAGTTGTTTCTTACTCGAACACCCGGTCAGAAGAAGAACGGCCAGGGATTGCGCAACGTTTGATTCCAGGATCGCCCCCGTCTGCGGACGGGGGCTTTCGCTTGTCCGGGCGACGGGCTCCTCCCCCGCACGGAATGCTGCCTCGGCGTGGTGGATCTCGCGCACGGCGGGCTGTTCCGATCCAGTCGCGGTGACCTCGTAGTCGGTGTCGATGAAGAGCCGGTCGAAGAACGTCTCGATCAGTTGACGTCGCATGGTGCTGTCCGCCGCCCGGTAGTAACCGGAAGGCACTTTCAGCAGTTCAACGGTCGAGCGGAGTGCCGCTGCGCCGCGAGCCGCGGTCGCGTCAGTCATCTCCAGCTGTTCCTCCAACCGTCCGCGCTCGAGGGAGATCTTGAGGAGGCGGTCCTTCAAGTTCTGACTGCGGAGCCTCTCGTCGGCGGCGAGGTCGAAGAGCTGCTCCTCCTTGACGGTGAGCTTCTTGATCTCACGCTGCAGATGCTCGCGGCGTGCGCGGTCGCCCTCTTGTCCGATGTCAAGCGCGAGCCCGATCTCGTCATCCAGGACTTGGGCGAACTCGGGGTCGAGGCGTTGCGCACCGACGGCTCTCATGACGGCGTCCTCAACCTGCGACACCGCCAAGTGGGGCAGGTCGCAGCTCCCTTGCTGACGGCCTCGACAGAGGTAGTAGTCGTAGAGCTCTCCGGCCTTCCCGCGCGCCCTGGTGAAGATGAGTCGGGAGCTCCGTCCAGCTTTCTCACATCGGTCGCAGTAGAGCAAACCTTTCAAGAAGTGGTGGTTCACGCGTTCGCGCGAGGTGTTGTGGACTCGCTCGCGCAGGATGTCTTGGACCTTCAGGAACAAGTCCTTGCTGATGAGCGGCTCGTGACGCCCGGGATAGAGCTCGCCCTTGTAGCGGATCACACCCACGTAGTACGGGTCGGACAGGAGCGCCGACAGGCGGCTGTGCGAGATGGGCTTCGCGGCGTAGCGCACGGTCGGTCGGGTGGTGAGTCCCTGCGTGGTGAGCTCCTCCTGCAGCGCTCGGACGGTGTACTCGCCGGTGGCGTAGAGCTCGAACGCCCGCTGGATCAGCGGCCCGCGCTCCGGGTCGATCTCGACGGTGTTCATGCGCCGACCCTCGTGGAGCTTGGGGACGTTCAGATAGCCGAGTTTCGCCATGCCGACCGTGCCGCCTTGCTCGACCTTGTGGCGCATCTTGATCTTGATGTCCTCGCCGCTCATGCGGACCTGGACCTCGTTCATGATGTCGGTGATGGCCTCCATCGCGTCGGCCATATAGCCCTCGCCGAACTCCTCCTTCGCCGAGATGAGCCGAACGCCCTTCTCCAGAAGCGCGCGCTTGGTGATGGCGGCGTCGGTGAAGTTCCTGAACACGCGCGAGCGCATGTAGATGATGACGTAGCGGACCTCTGGGTGCTCATCGAGGTACTCGAGCATCTGCCGGAAGATCGGGCGCTTGCTGATCGTCTGGGCCGACTGCCCAGGCTCGACGAACTCCTCGACGATCGGAGCCTTCAACTTGTTGGCCTTGCTCGTCACCCACTCGCGCTGCGTCGCGATCGAGTTGCCGTCTTCATCGACATCGGCTCCAGTGTTCATCTGCCGCGTCGTGGAGACACGGAGGTAGAGCACCGCGCATCCGTCCGCGATCGCCTCGCGTGAGACGGTGCCCCGCCCACTGCGCGAGGGACGCGGTTTCGCCAAGTGTTCAAGCCCGGCGACGTCCGTCACTCGTGGCTTGTTGATTGTTGCCTCGCTCATCGAGAGAGAGCCTCCTTCCTTTGCCGAAAGGGGGCCCGCGGGGTCGGGCTCCAGCCCGGCCCTCGGATGATCGCTCTGAACGGGCAGGAAGTCCAGTCCTTCCGGGCGCTCAACGGGGGCGGCGATTTGGCCGCCGCTGTTGTAGGAAAGTCCTCGGTCGTTCGGTTGGTGGTCGGTCATTCAGCCTCCTTTCTGGTGCCCCGCCGCCCGACTCGAAGTGAGCCGAGTGGCGGGGCGTTTTGTTACTCCTCGGGCTGGTCACCCTCGGGCTCAGGTACGTCGGTGCTCTGACTCCGGACACGGTCGGACCTGTTTCGGCCTGCGTAGTCCAGGTAGTAGCGCCGGCGTGCTCCGAGACAGAGTTCCCAGTCGTGGTGATCCGCTGAGGCAGGCAGCCGGTGCTCGAACCAGACGTTCTCGGCGTCCTCGATGTGCTCGGCGACGATCACAGCGTGGTCCAGCATGGCCGTGACTGCGATCAACTGCCGTTGCACTTCGAGCACGGGCCAGATGTTGTCTGTCTCGTACTGACCGTCCTCCGGTCGATGCGGTGGACGCACGAGGTAGGCCACCGCGGGCAGCGCGTCCTTCCCTCCGTAGAACGGTTCGTAGATTGATTTGCTGTTCATGATGTGCCTCCTTCCGAGGTCCCGCTGCGGCTGAACTTCCGCAGCGCGGTGTTTAGTTGTTGCTTCCCCTTGCGGGGTCTTGGGCCGAGACGGAAGCCTCGGCGGTCTGGGTAGTCGCCGCGATAGCGGCGACCAGTTCGTCGGTGGTGCGGACGAGAAACAGCTCCGGGTCGAGTCCGCGTTCCTTCTCGATCGCGCCTCGCAGCAGCTCGACGCGTCGCTTGGTGGGGAGCAACCAGAGCACGCGCGGGTAGACGCCGCTGCGCTGTTGCTCGATGCCGGAGCGTTGGTAGTCGGTGTACACGTGGCACTTCTTGATCAGGGTCTTGGTCGACTCGGTGCCGCGGTCGACCTCGATGAACCAGTGATCCTCGAACTCGCCCGAGGCGGTCACCACGGCGAGGTCTGGTTTCACGATTCGGACCCCGCCGACGGCTCCGGGGAAGCTGCGCCAGTTGCGTGGCTCGCCCCGGATCTCGAGCAGCTCGAACAGTCCGGCACGAGATGCCTGAACGAGCCGGACGGCGGCATCTGCGACTTCGAGGGTGTGGTCGAAGAAGGTGTGCGACGGGTCGAAGCGCGGCTTGCGTCGCTGGTCGCCGTGACCTTCGACATGGCGCAGCAGTCGTTCGCCGGCCGCGCCGAGCATCCAGACGGAAGCCAACCCGCCTCCGCCGATACCGCCTTGTCCTCGCTTCGTGGCGCTGATCAGTCGGTAAGAACTCAGGCGGTTGAGTGTTCGGTGGCAGGCCTGCTTCGACGCCACCGGGGTGCGATGCGAGGAGAAGAACAGGTCGCGCAGATGCGCTGTCGTGAGCAGCCGGTACTCGCGTAGAGCCCGCAACAGCTCCAAGTCTCTTTCAGTCACGAGAGTTTCAAGTCGCCGGACGCCAATCGTTCCTCTGCGATTGTTCGGCCGCGGGTCAAGCGAGGTCATGGACGGCGTCCTTCGGAACTGGACCTGTCGCTGAGGCGACGAGTCGGCTTCCGTTGCGGCGTGACTTCGCCGGGTGGACGGGCGACGTCGGGCAAGGAATAGTCGGCGGCGGTCCGGGCGGCGGGACTTCCTCTCATCAGATACTTAGGAGGCACGACGCGGCCTCCTTCCAACACCGGTCGCAGGCGACGGAGTGACGTCCGGCTCACTTGGCTCGACGTCGCTCGTGGTGATCCTGGCGCCGTAGTTCTGCTGGCTGCGGCGGATGACCTCGGCCGGGTCGGAGATGGCCGGGCTCGGTGGCAGGCTCTTGCCGCTGACCCACGGAGTCGGGTGCCCGTTCGCGAGCAGCTGCGCGTAAAAGTGATACTGCGGCAGTGCCATGAAGTCCTCGGGGGCGAGGCCAGGTGCCATGGACGCGAACTCCTTGGCGTCGTGGATGCCGGTCGCAAAGACCACCTTGCTCCTAGCGTTGGCGTCGATGGCCGCGAGCACTTCCGGGTTCCACTGCCTCCTATGTTGGGCAATCAGAGTCCAGCCGACGTTCATCGAGCGGGACCGAGCTAGCGCGTCAGGGAGGTCGTGGCCGGAGATGCGGAAGACCTCCGGCGCCTCGTCGATGTAGATCGACACCGGACGCCGCTGCGCCGCTGGCACCGCTGTGCGTCCGAGCGTCAGACCCCACAGGGCCGAGGTGATAAGCGATCCGAGCAGGCGAGCCGACTCGGAACCGATCAAGCCGGAGTTCAACGGCACCACCAGGATGCGTTGCTCCTTGAACACGTCGCTCAGGTCGAAGCGCGGCTCGGCCTGATCGAGCGGACGACGCAGCTGCGGTCGGAGAAGGAACTGGCGAAGTCGGGACAGAACTGGTCCGGCGTACTGCGCCTGCTGGTGCTCGCTCATGGCGTCATAGGACGCCCAGAACTGACGCAGATAGTCGTCGCGGACCTCCGGCATGATCCGAGCGCGGAATCCCGGCTCGGACAGCAGTCTCGGCAGCCAGGCGATCGTCGCACCGGGAATCGGCGCGATCGTGGACAGCGCCGCCAGCAACACGTCGGCGGTGCGTGGCCCGAAGTAGTTGGAGTAGAGGTCGCGGATCACGCCGACGATGTCATCGACGCGCAGATCCGACGAGCGTCCGTTGCCGGCCAGGACATTGAGTCCCGGTGGGAAGTCCATCGCTGGATCGAGCACGACGACTTTGTCCTCTGCCTCCTTCGGGATGCGGGATAGCACCAGGTCGAGGGCGAGTTCGGCCTTGGCGTCCATCACGACGACCGATCGTCCTGCTCGGATGTCGGCCTCGATGAGGTGCGACACCAGCACCGACTTACCCGAACCGTTCGGCCCGGTGATCGACAGGTGACGGGTGCTGTCTTCGATGCTGAGCCCTAGCGGGATCTCTTCGCCCGGCGCGGTCGAGACGCCGAACACCCGGGTCTGCTCCGTGAGCTTCGGCGATGGCCGCAGCTGCTTCGGATGGCGTGGCGGCATCCCCGGCATCGCGTCGCTATCTAGCGGCAACCCCAGCAATCCGACCAGCTCATCGGGGGCCAGCTCCGCTCGGTAGCGGACGAGCGGTTCCTCGAGTCGAGTCACGTCGGCCGCCGAGAAGTCCATCCGTGTGCCCGGCCCGACTGCAGTGCGGAGCGCTGCAACCAGCCCCGAGAGCAGCTTCCTGATGCGTCCTTTCGTTGTCGCGCTTGCGGCCAGTCGGATGTGAACGTCGAGCTTCGGCTCGGCGGCTTTGGTGCGCAGACGCCTCGCGACTTCGGTACTCGGAGCGCGCGACCCGAGTAACAACTGCGACAGGAAGCCTTGGGTTGGATCGAACGGCTTCTCGCTGAGCAGGCTCGGCGCACGTCCCGCGCCGACCGTTACCTGCAGCATCAGTGCCTCTTCTTCGCCGGCCTCGGAGAGCGCGGCGAGGATCGCCCGGCTGACCGTCTCGGCGCTGCGGGTGTCCAGGCCAAGGGAGGCGCCGCGGAGTTGCAGCTTCAACGCCATCCCGTACTCAGGTGTCTTGATCCGATCCGGCTCGATGTCCACACCGCCCACGAGCGCGCGCAGCAGTCGCAGCACGCCTTCGACGGCATTCGTACTCGTGCCGATGCGGTGCCGTACCTGACCGCCTTGCCCGATGGCTTCGAGCATCAGCGGGGCACGGTCTCGTTCAGCTGCCAACCGGCGCAGCAGCTCCACTGCCTGTGCGGCAGGGAGCGGCTGCGGCCAGTGGACCCGCTTCCAGTGCGCGGCCGTCATGACGGCTCCTCCGACTCGTCCGTCTTCGCGGTCGAGCCGTGGGCTTCCGACTCGGCCTCGCGGGCGAGTTGTTCCTTGGCGAGCGCGATCAGGGCGCGCGCCAGTTTGCGGGTATCTGGCACCTCGCGTTTGATTCCGCGCACGATGATGCGGCGGGTGCGGGCCGGTCGCCCGCGTCGTGCGTGACGTTTCTTTCTCGTCATGCTTGTCCTCTTTCTGCACGCAAGGACAAGCGGCCCGTCTGTTCGGCGGGCAATGACGCCCGCCTCGTTTGTGCAGGCTCAATACGAACTATCTGGCCCGATTTGTCAAGCACGAGCGGGATGCCCGCGGCTCTCGTTACCAGCGATTTCGTCGCCATCTGAGCCAGGCGAGCAGCAGCCCAATCCCCGCGACGATGATCCCGGCGAGCAGCAGCCACCCCCAGATCCGGCTCAGCACCTCGCTCGCGAGCCACAGCACGACGGTGCCGAGCAGCACGAGCCAGACGGCGGACCACAGGATCGTCATGAACGATCTCGGCTCTTGCATCTACGTACCCCTTCTTGTCGGCGACGCGGTTGGACTTCCGAACCTGTCGCGCCGTCATCGGTCTGTCTCCTTCTCCGGCCAGACGAGGCCTGCGTCGAAGACGTGGAAGTAGTGGTCCTCCTGGACGAGCAGGTACTGCTCGCGGACCACTGGCCATAGCGCGTCGAAGTCCCAGTCGAGCGCGGCATCCGGCAGCCCCTGGTCTTCGAGGAACCGCTGGAGCGCCACGTCGTACTCGGCGATCTCGAGTCCGGTCTGGATGACCTCGTCGCGGGTGTAGCTGCCGAAGTATTGGCCGTGGAACTGCTGCTCGATGTCCTCGGCCGCCGGGTTGACGTCTTGGAACTGCAGGAACGCCGCGACCGCCGCCCCAGACTGCTCGTAGAGGTTCAGCAGGCGCTTGGCGGCCTTGCGGGTCGGAAGGCGCGTGAGCATCTCCGCCATCACGAGATCGGCTTCGGCCTTGGTGATCGACTTCATCCGCCGCTCAGGTGGCGACGTCGCGTGCTCAGGACTGTTCATCGCCGGCCTCCTCGCTCGCGTCTGCGAACTTGGCGTCCGAGGGGACCGGGAAGCCCCACTCGGCGAGGCTGATGTCGCTGTCGACCTCGTTGCCCCAGACCGAGAACTCCTTGCCCTCGATGACCGGCGGACGGCGGCGTGCGAACAGCTCGAGGTACTCGCCCGGGCTGACGCGCGTGACGATCGAGAAGAACTCCTCGGGCTTGTGGCTGTGGTCTTGGACCGGGAAGAAGCCCCAGTTCGGCTGGCTCTTGTAGAGCACGGGCGCTTTGCCCTTCGTCGCGAAGATCAGCTGCTCGGTGGCGTTACGCAGGTAGTTGCCGAGCCCGAAGCGCGGCTTCACCCAGGTGAACAGCGACCGTGGCGTGAACCCCCACGCCCGCGCCAGCTCGTAGCTCGCCTCGAGCGCGGCGTTCGTCGACCACAGCCACAGGTGCGCGTTCTCCTGGGCGAGCTCTCCGACCGGGAGCTGCTTCAAGCGCTCCATGCTCATCAGCGGGTAGTGGTTGATCGCCCCGTGCTGACCCGTCTGCAAGACGTCGGTCGGCGGGTCCGCCACGATGCAGCCGAACTTGCCGCGAACCTCCGGACGAGGGAGTTTGTCCTTGATGTTGATATCGGTGTTGGTCATAGAGAGACCTCTTTCTGCTTCCGGTGCTTAGGGGTGAGACGCCCGGCATTACGGCGCGCTCAAGGAAGCCCTCGTAGTAAGGGCTGGAGACGTAGCCCTGTCAGCCGTCACGCCGCCCGGCGTAACAGCCGCGTACAGGGCTCCCAGGGCCGCTACGGGCGACGCCGAAATCGCGACCGCCACGCGGCGGCCCTGGGGCAGGAACGGGGCGCACGCGCCCCGACCTTGGCTACTTGCGGGGCGGGTGGGTGCGGCTGCTCGCGCGGCGCACGCGTCCGGCGCGCTCGTAGGCCTCGCGGATCATGTCCTCGCGTGCCTGCTGGCTGTCGAGGCGCAGTTGCGATGCCATCTCATAGATCTCCTGCTGGAGTTCCTCGGCCTTGCGGTCGAGCTCGGCCTCGATCACCGCGAGCTTGCGCCGCTGGTGCTCCTTCCACCAGCGCCAGATCTCCGGCCCCTGGGTCAGGACGAGCAACAGCAGAACATTGAGCCCGAGCGTGATCGCCAGGACGACCACAGTGAGGGTCCAGGCCTCGTCGGCGGTCACCAGCGCATCACCGCCTGCACCGAGCCGGTCGTGTAGGCGTTGACGATCGCCGCAACGCGCGCGCCAGCCTTCGGGCTGCTGCCGGCGATGAACTCCTCGAACGCAGTCAGCGCCGCGACCTCGTTCATCGCCTCGTTCGCGAGCACGGCGCGGCCCTGCTCGTGCATGAGAGCGAGGGCGATCTCGGCGCGCTTCTCGAACGCGGCGACAATCGCATCGCCCTTGACCCGATCCAGCTCGGCGGTGAGTGCCCGCTGTCCGCGGGCGCTCATGGAGCGGAGTGTCTTGTTGGAAAAGTCGTCCCCGGTGGGGACGAGGTTGCTGCTCATTCGCGGCTCCTCACTTCGATGAAGGTCGGAAGGCGGTTGCCGATGATTCGCTCGCCGGGCTGCAACTGCGCTCGGGCTTGGTCCCATGCCTCAGCGAGTGACGAGGTGAGCACAAGGATCTCGCGAGTGAGTTCCATGCCGCTTGCGGCCATGAAGCACCAGAGTTGCTTGCTCACCGACGCCTCCTTCCGGGTTGATGAATCCATGCAACCGGGGCGCATCCGCTCGGACAGCGGAGGAACTTGTGCGGCTCGCGCAAGAATGTCACTAGCGATCAGGAGCAGAATCTGCATGGGGAGGCGGCCGTGAGCGAACTCCGAACGGCGCGATCCACAGTCGAGCAGGTGTCTGCCGAGTTGAGGTCTCTTCGCGGTTACGACGGATTGAAGCGTTACAAGCTGGTGTCCAAGAAGCACCTGCTGCGTCTGGACGCGGTGATCGCCGATGCAGTGAAGCGCAAGATGACCGACGACTTGCCAACGGTCGCCTACTCGTTGCTCGAATGTGTCTTGCTGAATCAGCCCGGTTTGATCCCAGAGTCGTCGCGGTTCTTTGTGGCCACCGAGCTCAATCTCACCGGGATCAGCGATGAATACGATGTACGGAAGAGCACGGTCATCAACAGTTGGGGCCGCGAGAACCGCTACTACCGGACGGCGGAACGTTCTGCATACGACGATGTGGCCGTGGTCCTAATCCGGCTTGAAGGTTCTCCATGCAGTGTGGATCCGACAGCTGCCCGGGCCGAAGGGCGACAGAAGGCTCTTCAAGCCCTGCGCGATGATGCCTTCGCGACGATGATGACCTCGCTGTTGAAGGAGCTTGCATTGGCGGACTCGCCGGAGCAGGTCGAGGAGATTTCTCGGCGCGTCTTGGCATCTCTCGAAGGTGCTCGCAGAGCGTTGAGGCGGTTGGACTACGAGCCCGCGAATCCGGTTACCGCAACGCGAGTGGTTGCCCACATCCTCTCCATGGTTCTGAATCGTGAGTACTCGCACTGGAAGGGCTACTTCTCTGAGGACACCCTCTACTTTGCCGAGGTCAGCATGGTGCTCGGCGTCTATGAGCACGAAGGCGCGTTGACCAGGGTTGTCGAGTTCCGTGACGATTCGAGAATGACCGCCAGCCTGGACTTGCTCGGACGGGTAATTGCAGACATCGACAAGGCTGAGAGGTGGCCGGCGGTGCTCGCGCCGGATAGCACTCGGGAGTCGGCGCCAGTTGGCTCCTAATCATCGACATGCTGCTCCAGATGAAAAGAGCCCGTCACCTTCGGTGATTGGCTCTTCGGCATTTTCGTGCCGGGCTCTTCTCATCCGCAGGCGCGGGCTCGGGTCTGTGCTCTGCGCTACTTCCTCAACTCCAGGCCGAGAAGTCGCAGCGATCTCTTGACCTCGTTGACACTCGGCTGGCTGAGTCCACGGATGCCGAGGACCTCTGCCTCCGTCAGAGCGACTAGGTCGCCGACTGTCTTGCCGACGTAGATCCTGAGCTGGTTGGTGATGCGCGCCGACGTGCAGAGTTCCTCGATCGGCATCGCCAGCTTGTCCGCAGAGGGCGTCGCTACGACTTCGACCACGAGCCGGTCGACGGCAGTTCGCTCGACGCGGTAGGTGAGGGTCTGATCCTGGAGTGACTCGATCAGGCTCGGCGGCAGCGAGACTTCGCTCCGAAGCCACGACCAGAACCGTTCCTCGGCCTCGGACGCGATTGATGCGGTGCTCTCGTTCATGGGTTAGTCCCTCGTTCAACGCTGGTTCCGCCAGCGGATCGGGGTCACCCTGAGTGGTAGACCGACCGGCCCTCGATTGCATCCAGAGCTCGTCGGTCTACGCCTCACGAGAATGTTGACATTATCTCATAAATGAGAACTATTGTCAATAGGCGGCAGAGTTCACCACTCCGGCAGGCTTCTCCGCCACTCGTGCTCTGGCGGCAGGCCTACGCGAGAGTCGAGCGCCAGCTCGCGGAAGCGCTGAGGCAGAAGCACGGGCGCGTTGTGCTGGTCATCGAGGAGCAGATCCCACCGGTTCTCGTAGTCCTTGAACGTCGTCATCAGCACCCGCGACCGCTCCACCGGAGCATTGCGCTGACCAGCCGGGACGCCGGGCTGCGTCAGCCAGTCCATGTGCTCGATCCAGGCGGCCGCTGCGACATGGATGCGCGGCACGACGAAGCTCCGCGACGTAAGCGACAGGTCGTGCGGGATGGCGACCATGACGAAGAACTCGTGAGAGCCGCGGCTCGGTCCCTGCGACTTGGTTCCGAGTGGCCAGCTGATGCCCTCGACCCTCGGACCCCGCGCCGACTTCACTTGAATCTCGACCAGGCGACGGTGGTCTCCTTCGGCCAGCACCGCGAGGATGTCCGTGCGCTCCAAACCGTCTCGCGTCAGGGCAGGCGCCCAGCCTCGTCGCGCGAGCTCGGCGGCGACGTGATGCTCGCCGATCGTCTTGGTCTGCTTGGTGTCCACCACGAGGACGAAGCTACCGGGCACCGAAGACCTGGTCGCCGAGCAAGGAGAACGCCCCGCCGGGCGGATCAGGGTGTGCCGAGCGGGGCGCAGCTGTCATCGAAGCACGGCGAAGTCAACGAGCGCCAGTTGCTGCACTGGATCAGCGACTTGCGTCACGTTGTGCATTTCACAACGCTGACCCCCGTTGCCGCGGACTTCGCTCTTGACGACAAACGGCTCATGCTTCACAGTCAGGCGCAGCAATGAAGCGACGAGATTTCCGCACCATCAGAATTTCAGGTACTCCTCAGATCCAACGGGGGGGGGCGTTAGTGAGGAAGCGGGGATTCGCTCTTCCGACCGTGCTGCTCAGCGCTGTCGTGATGTTGATGATCCTTGTCACGGCCGTTTCCGTGACCTCCGCGGTTAGCAGCGGCCTTCGAGATCAGCGCTACACCGAACTCGCTTCTCAAGCTGCTGAGGCCGGTACGGTCATGGCCACGGCTTGCTTGAACCAGAACGGCGGCCAAGCGAGTTGGACGAACGCGAATCCACTTCGGCCGAACACCGACTGCTCGGGCACGGTCATCTCAGGACTATCGGCCTACGTTCTCGAGCAGGACGACGTCCGAACCTATTTCGTCGTCCAGCAACCTCTCCTCGGCGCGGGCAATGTGCCGGTCTCTTCCGCGGTGAAGGGCTACTCCGAGGTACTACGGACCTCGTCGGGAACGGCCTGGCGAGTGTGGAGCTCGGATACGTCGGTGGCCCTGGTCACAGCCAACGATGGGCTGCCAGTAGGCAGCTACCTCGAGGGTGCTTGGACCACTGCTCCGGCCGGATACCTGCTCGCTGACGGTACGGCGGTGTCGCGCACGACCTACGCCAATCTCTTCGCTGTGATCGGGACTACCTACGGTGCAGGGAATGGGAGCACGACGTTCAACCTGCCCGACTTCCGCGGACGGGTGACTGTGCAACAGAGCACGGACACCGAGTTCGACGTGCTCGGCGAAAAGGGCGGTGCAAAGACTCACACGCTGACGATCGCGCAGATGCCGTCGCATACGCATGCGCTTGTGGTGGGCGCTGGGACAGAGCCTCAAGGTAACGGATGGGCCGCGGGCGAGGTGTACCAGCTCTGGGGTACCGATCGAAACGTCGCTCCGGCTTGGCGAAACGTGAACAGCACCTTCCATGGCGGGTGCGGCGTTGTCAGCTGCAACGGCAGCAATCAGCCGCATAACATCCTCCAGCCCTATGCGACCGTGAGCCGGGCGATCAAGTACTGATACGAGGGCTGCCCGGATCAGCTACACCTTCTCGAGCAGCTCCCTCAGTCGCTTCGCGCCGCGATCCGAAACGCCTTTCGCCATGACATAGCCAGCAGCATCGTCCGGTGCGAGCCGTCCACTCCTGACATGCTTCGCCAGGAACGTTCGGGCGTTGCTCTTCTCGTGCGATCCGGTCCAACCGTTGTTCCCGCCGAAGAAGACGACGTGATCGAGATCCTTGCGAACGTCCTCAGGGATAGAGCTCTGCGAACCCTCGCCGGTGAGCAAGTTGATCGCACCAGCACCTGCGGCCCACTCGCCGATCGGAAAGCTGTATCCCTCGACGACGGCGAGTGAGTAGCCGCGAGCGAGGTCGAGCGCGAACTTCATCGATCGCTCATCCGGGACGTAGGCGAGTACTGGCCCCGGATCGAAGCGACCCTTGCCGAGGGGTGCTGCGTGGCCACCTGCCCGGGCGATTTCGTCCAGCACCGGCATGAAGGTGCCGCTCTTCAAAGCATTGGTGACGAGCAGCGGTGCGACGCCTTCGATGTCGCTTCGTTCCCAGATCCAATCGGCCGCCAGCTGAGCGGCGACATCCCATGGTCGCTCCGGATCGTCGTCTGGCACCCATGCAGCCGCCTGGAGGTAAGTGGTTGGGTGCAGCTCAACGCCTTCCGGCTTAGCCATAGGAACCTCCTTCGTCTACCACTCCCGCGACCGGATGCGTCGTCGACGAGTCGGATAACCCGCGGCCGCCCGGGCGCGTCCACGCGCATGCTTCAAGAATCCGGTCTGTGCTTCGGGGACCGTCCGACTGCCGGACCCATGCCGCCCGCACGAACAGACCCACACCACGGCGAGGTAGCCCTGCCGGTTGGTGCCTTCTCGCAGGTCGATGAGTTCATGCATGGGGTGTCTCCTCCGCTTCTTCGACTTCGACGGACGGCACGGTCAGCTCGAGAGCGACCCATCGCTCCGTCAGGGTTTCGAGAATCGCGGGCGGGAATGTGACCGCTGCTCGGCCGATCCCATCCTCGAACGGCGACATGGAGTGAAGGACGAAGCCGCCTTCATGGAGCCCGTCGTAGCCCATCAGCTCGGTGGACTTCTTCAAGAACTTCACGGCGTGATCGATGCTCGAAAAGACGATCTGCGAGGCGTAGCTGTGGCCGAAGGTGTCGTAGGGAGCGAACTTGTCGACGTGGCCCTGGCATGAGTACTGCGTGTCGAGGCCGAGCTTCCATAGAGCGAGGAGTAGGTCGGCCATGCCCTCATCCACCTCGATGCCTTCGACCTCCACCTGCGGATGCGGATCGCTTCGGTACCGCTCGGTGGCGTAGCGAAGACCCTCGCGCTCGTGCGCGCGCCCGACCTCGTACCCAGCGCGCCAGCCGCGTCGGAACTGGTCGCGGGCGGAACGCGAGATGCGATCTCGGAGGAAGTCGGCGCGCAACTTCACGAGCTGTACTTCCTCTGCCAGCCACTCCCTAATCACGCGGCTTAGTGTCCTCCTGGCCGCCGACATGGCCATGTGTTCACTCGGCGGAGTCAGAATCTTGGGACGATGTCAGTTCGCAGCTCGATTCAGCTCAACGAGCGCCAGATCGCTGTGCTCGACTGGATCAAGGCAGGTTGTCCAAACGGCGTCTACGACGACGAGGACTACTCCCATCGCATTTCCGCCCGCGCCCTCAAAAGCCGCGGGCTTGTTGAGATCCAGGGTCATGGCAAGACCTGGACGGCCACGCTCACCCCTCGCGGCGAGCTCTGGCCGGAGGCGACCGAGGAAGACGAGCAGGAGCGCCGTAGCCGTGCGTCCACGCGGGAGACCGAGTTGGAGAATGCGCCGAGCGCCGCCTCCGATGCTCCGCCCGCCGACGCTGCCGTCCGAGCTGGTCGTCGGCTGGCGCGTCAGGCGGCGAAGCCGAAACCCAAGCCACGAGTGAAGATCGTTGAGAAGCGGGAGACGTTCATGAGGTTCAAGGTTCAGGTCACGAGAGTCCAGGTCGCGGATCGCTGGGTCCGCGCCACCGACGAAGAGGACGCTGCGAAGAAGGTGCAAGAGGAGTTCGACCGCCCCTACGGCTACTTCGGGAACTGGAAGACCACGGCCTCCGAGGTCGAGATAGTCGAAACCGAGCAGACGACGGTGATCACGCCGAACCCGCTGTCGCCCTCGGGGCCGATGCTTCTCAGTTTGAAAGACGCCGCCAGGGCGCTCGGCATCAGTTACTCGATGGTCTACGAGCTCACCACCAAGGGCGACCTCGAGTGGACGGCCATCGGCACTCGCAGGTACGTCTCCCGGGAGTCGCTCCTCGCCTTCATCAAGGAGAACACGCACCGCGGCTACTACGCCCGGTGACGCCGCCGGACGAGACCAGCGTTCCGACCCCCGCTTTCGCAAGCCCACGTTTCATCTCGCTTGCGTTCGTCGGCGTCGTCGCGGGTACGACGCCCGCGACGACGAACCCTGGCTTCCTAGTCAAGAGCACCACCCCCGACTGACACGCGCTCCACCAGTGGGGAGGAGTCCAGGAATTCTTGGAACCAAACTCCGAGTGCCGCAAGCTCGGCATCCTGGTCAGTGACGATCGGCACGAAGGTGTTGGTGCGCCACCCGCCGGGCAGATCAGTTGAGCAGCTTAGAATCGCCCCGATTGCCGCAGAGCCGATCCCGCAGCTCATATCGCGCGCTGGCTTGTTTTCTCGTAGGAACCCGACCTTGATGATGCCGGGCTGTTGCTTCACTTGGCGTAGCGGATCAACCGACAAGCAGGACTGGCTCGAATCGGTGATCTTCTCCTCGACAAACGGCCGGAGGTTTTCGATGCCTTCCTCGTTGAGGTAGTAGAACCTGTACTCCTCCCCATCGTCGTTCCCGATCAGCGTCCAGACCGGCTTGACGGTGCAGTCGTATCCCCACGCTGCGGCGGTATCCGTCGTCAGCAGGGTGTAGTCGCCAACCGTGGTCGGGATCTCGCCGTCTTGGAGTGTGACGCCCGTTGCGGGTTGCTCGGGAGCCGCGGGCTCCTTAGTAGTTCCGTCCGGCGGAGTCACGGCGGTGTCTGTTGCGGGCGGAGAGCTCGCGCACCCCGCGAGCAGGAGAGTGATGGCGAGCGCGGTCAGGCATAGCGGTTTGATTCTCACGACTCGGGCCTCAGTTAGTGACGACCTGGACGATCAGCGGGTGCTGATCGAACTCCCTGCCGGACCAGTTGTAGTAGCTCCGGCCCATTTCGATGTTGTCGGTCGTGAGCAGGTAGAAGTTCATCACGATGAGCGTGCCGCCCGGCGTGGTGGTGGTCCATGGCCCACCATCTCCGCCGCTTTGGTTGGCCCCGATCGAGTCGGAGAGATCGTCCCAGCGACTCCAGGCTCCGGTGCCCTCATACAAGACGACGTAGGAGGCGCCGTCAGGTGCGGCGTAGACGCAACCGCCGCCAGGGATCTTCGCTTCGAAGATGCCATCCATCACATCGCTTCCGATAAGCGGGAACGATGCGTTCTGCGACCAGACCTGTCCGAGGGCCTCCGGGAACGTTCCTACCGAGGCAGCGCAGTCGGCAGCCACTGGCGCTGGAGCAGACTCGGGCGATTCGACGGCCTCCGGGCTTTGGGATTCGACTGCCGGACTGTCGGAGCCATGGTCGGACACAGTTGACGTTGGTGCCGCTGGGCTGGCGCAGGCCGCGAGGCCGATCAGGATGGCGGAGAAGGCAGGCAAGAGCAGTAGGCGACGCTTCATGGAACACTCCCTCGGGATCTCGGTGCACGGGTGCGGGCAGGCTCGAAGCTCGGCTGGCGTGTAGTGCCCGCTAAACCGATCTCCGCCCGAAAAGCACCATATACGGAGCCCCGTTTATGGCCAAGCCGCCCACCCTGGGGACGTGGCGAAGCGCAGACCAACCGGAGATTGGGATGGCTTCGCCGTGGCTCTCGGGATCAACATCCAGCGCATCCGTGTCGAGCGTGGCCTCAACCAGGATGACGTCGCTCATAGCGCCGGCATCGGCCGCACCACCTATCAGCGGCTCGAGCGCGGCGACACGACCCTCGACCGCCCGGCGAATCCGTCGCTGCGGAATGTCATGGCCGTGGCGCAGGCGCTTGGCGTCGAGGTCGAGGACTTGCTCCCGAAGAAGCGGCCTGATCTTCGAGGCGGAAAGTGAATCGAAGCTCGGCGATCCGACCAATTTCTTCTCTCCGCATAAGCTGGCCCGCCCGTCTTCGCCGCAACTCTTAGTTGTTGCTATTCACAAATCGTGCGAAAAGCCTCATAATCAGGCGCAGATTGTCGCGCGGTTCGAGGTTCGCCTCCCGACGCGGACAACGCCCGACCTCGGATGCCCGCCTTGGTGTCCGCTCGCGCCGATAGGTTGGGCGCACCAGCAACTAACGAGCACGTCGGCGTGCGGAGGAGAACGAGTTATGAGTAGCGCACGAAGCACGACGCACGCGAGGGTGGTGGCGTGGTAGTGGCGCTCAAGAAGTCGGACCTGTACAGCTCACTCTGGAAGAGCGCAGATGAGCTGCGCGGCAGCATGGATGCGAGCCAGTACAAGGACTACGTCCTGACGCTCCTGTTCGTAAAGTACGTCTCGGACAAGGCGAAGAGTGATCCGGACAGCCTGATCGAAGTTCCCGACGGTGGGTCCTTCGACGACCTCATCGCGCTCAAGGGCAAGCCGAACATCGGCGAACAGATCAACATCGCGATCCGGAAGCTCGCCGAAGCCAACGATCTGCAGGGCGTCATCAACAAGGCCGACTTCGACGAGTCGCAGAAGCTTGGTGACGGCAAGGAGAAGGTTGACCGCCTCTCCAACCTCATCGGCATCTACCAGGACATCGACTTCACTGGCACTCGCGCCGAAGGAGACGACCTACTCGGCGATGCCTATGAATACTTGATGCGCCACTTCGCGACAGAGTCAGGCAAGAGCAAGGGGCAGTTCTACACGCCCGCCGAAGTCTCGCGCGTCATGGCGCAACTGCTCCAGATCCCCGCGGACGCCCAGCGCTCGACCACCGTCTACGACCCGACCTGTGGCTCGGGCTCGCTCCTCATCAAGGTGGCGGACGCGGCGCCGCATGGGCTCACGATCTACGGTCAGGAGAAGGACGAAGCCACCTGGGCGCTTGCCCGGATGAACATGATCCTGCACGGCAACACCACCAGCGACATTCGACTCGGCGACACTCTTGCCAACCCCAAGTTCAGGTCAGGAACCAAGCTCGACACTTTCGACTTCCTAGTCGCCAACCCACCGTTCTCAGTCAAGACCTGGCAGACGGGCTTCGACGCGACGGTTGGTCGCTTCGACGGCTTCGCTGAACCGCCCGCCAAGAACGGCGACTACGCCTTCCTGCTGCACATGGTGAAGTCTTTGAAATCGGAGGGCCGCGGCGCGGTGATCTTGCCGCATGGTGTGCTCTTCCGCGGCAACGCGGAGGCCACGATCCGACGCGAGTTGATCGAGCGCGGCTACATCAAGGCGATCGTCGGTCTGCCGGCGAACCTCTTCTACGGCACGGGTATCCCGGCCTGCATCATCGTTCTCGACAAGAAGGACGCCGCCTCCCGAAACGGCATCTTCATGATCGATGCCAGCAAGGGCTTTGAGAAGGACGGTCCGAAGAATCGGCTTCGTCCCCGTGACATGCACAAAATCGTCGATGCCTTCCTGAAGGGTGCCGACGTTCCTAGATATGCCCGGATGGTGTCGAAAGCTGAGATCGCAGACCCGAAGAACGACTACAACCTCAATCTCCCGCGCTACATCGACTCGTCTGAGCCGGAGGACATCCAGGATCTGCACGCGCACTTGAAGGGTGGTATTCCGAACCGAGACCTCGACGCGCTGCAGCCGTATTGGGACGCCTTCCCGTCGCTTCGTAGCGAACTATTCGAGCCACTTCGCGACGGCTACTCGCAGCTCAGGGTCGACAAGACCGAGATTCAGGCGACCATCACCGGCTCTCCCGAGTACCAGTCGTTCGCCTCCGGTACCCATGAAGCGGTTGCTCAGTGGTGGGCGTCCCACCGCGGGCTGCTCGAGGGCGTCGAGCCGACTACCCGGCCCAGCAATCTCGTCTCAGAGCTGGGCGAGTCGCTTCTCGATCTATTCCGGCCGCGCCCACTGATCGATGAGTACGGCGCTTACGAGCAGCTCATGCGGTACTGGAATGAAACCATGCACGACGACGTCGCCCTGATCATGGGCGAGGGCTGGACGGGAGCCGCCAAACCCCGGAAGGCGATCGAGGACAAGGAGCGGAAACTCTCCGAGACCGCTGACTTGGTGATCGGCTCCGGGCGCAGCGCTTCCAAATGGAAGATGGACCTGGTCCCGCCTGAGCTGATCGTCGCCCGATACTTCGCAGCTGATCGCGACCAGCTGGACGCGCTGAACGCCGCGCTCGAAAATACGAGCCAGACGATCGAGGAGTTCATCGAGGAGAACTCCGGCGAAGACGGTCTGCTGGCCGAGGCCACCGAGGACGACAAGATCACGAAGGCGCTCGCCGTGGCGCGGCTCCGCGTAGCCAAGGCCGAGGACCCCGAATCGGAAGAGGTCGAGGCCCTCGCCAAGCTCATCAAGCTTTATGACGACGAGACGACCGCGAAGCGCGCTGCCAAGGAGGCGGCAGCCAAGCTCGACGAGAAGACCTTGGCCCAGTACGGGAAGCTCACCGAGGCGGACATTAAGACGCTGGTCATCGAGGACAAGTGGGGCGCGACGGTCTCCCGCGGTATCGAGGCAGAGCTTGCCGCGCTGATCCACAAGCTCGTCGAGCGGCTGCGGGTGCTGGCTGGCCGGTACGAGGCAACGGTGAGCGATCTCGACAGCAAGGTCAGGGAACTGAGTGCCAAGGTCGCCGCGCATCTCTCAGGTATGGGGGTGAATTCATGACCGCAAGTGAATGGCTGATGATGACTGTGGGCGACGTTGCAAGAGTCAAGGGTGGTAAGCGGCTGCCCGCCGGATACTTTGTTCAGACAGAACCCACTCCCTATCCATATATCCGCGTCACCGACATGAGAGACGGCGGGATAGATGACTCGGACATCAAGTACGTTCCAGTGGCGGCTGCGCCGCCCATCCGCGCGTACCGAATCCGAAGCAACGACATCTTCATTAGCGTCGCAGGAACGCTGGGGGTTGTTGGGCGGGTTCCCGATTGGCTTGATGGAGCCAACCTGACCGAGAACGCTGACCGCATTACCGACATCAAGTGTGACGTCGACTACCTCGCTCAGTACCTTCGCAGCGCGCCGATTCAGAACGAGATCGACTCGATCCGTACGGTTGGGGCGCAGCCAAAGCTCGCGCTTGGACGCATCAAGACCTTTGAGTTGCTGATTCCGGAAGATCGATCGGAACAGTCGCGGGTCGCTCAAGCACTCGGGGATGCCGATCGCCTGATCGATTCGCTCAGGCGGCTCATCGCTAAGAAGGTGGCGATCAAACAGGGCATGATGCAAGAGCTGCTCACGGGCACGACCCGACTTCCAGGGTTCACAGGCGCTTGGCGATCCGCGTTGTTCGCAGAAGTGGCAAACCCGGTACGAGAGCGCGCCGTTCCTCAAAGCGTTAGCGGACGAGTCGTGGAGCTCGAGCATATAGAAGGAGGCACCGGTGCGCTGATCGGTGATGCGGATGTGTCTGAGTCAATCTCGATGAAGACCGTGTTCGCACCGGGGGACGTACTTTTCGGTAAGTTGCGCGCCTACTTGCGCAAGTTCTGGCTGGCGGACCGTTCTGGCTACTGCTCGACCGAGATCTGGGCGCTTCGCGCCCGACCAGGAATCGCTCGGGGCGAGTTTGTTCGTTACATCGTGGAAAGCGACTCCTTCATCGAAGCAGCGAGTACGGCTTACGGGACACATATGCCTAGGTCCGACTGGAGTGTCGTGTCCAAGTTCGAAGTCGCGCTTCCGCCCCTCGACGAGCAGGCGGCTATTGCAGAGGTACTCGCGAATGCCGATGCCGAAATCACCACGCTCAAACGTCGCCTTGAATCCGCCAAAGCCATCAAGCAGGGCATGATGCAGGAATTGCTCACCGGACGGACCCGCCTGGTAGCGGAGGGGGTTGCAGCATGAGCGTCGGGCAGATCGAGCGCAAGGCGCAGAACCGGATCGTGAAGTTCTTCCAGCACCAACTCGGCTACGAGTACGGCGGGAACCGGGAAGACCTCGACAACGCGAACATCGACGAAGCTTTCTTGCGACAGAACCTCACTGCCCGGGGCTACGACGATGAGGTCATCAGCAAGGCTGTTCAGCAGTTACTGACCACCACGTCGCTCGCAGCTGGACAGTCTCTCTATGACACCAGCCGCAAGGTCTATGAACTGCTTCGCTATGGCGTCAAGGTCAAGCGTGGCGTCGCCGCTGCGACCGAGACGGTCTGGCTCCTCGACTGGGACAACCCCGAGGCCAACCACTTCGTCATCGCGGAGGAGGTGTCGATCAAGGGCGAGCACAACAAGCGCCCCGACATCGTCCTCTATGTCAACGGCATCGCGCTCGCGGTGATCGAGCTGAAGCGCTCGTTTGTGAGCGTCAGCGAGGGTATTCGCCAGAACATCGGCAATCAGAAGCAGCATTTCGTCCGACCCTTCTTCACGACCGTCCAGCTGCTCTTCGCAGGCAACGACACGGAGGGTCTCCGCTACGGCGTGATTGAGACGCCGGAGAAGTACTGGCTCGAGTGGAAAGAGCCGGAGGGAAGCTCTGTCGGCGCTGGTATAGAAAACCGACTGGACCGCGCACTGGCGCAGATGGCGAACAAGGATCGCCTTCTCGAGCTGGTCCACGACTTCATCGTCTTCGACGCCGGAATCAAGAAGACCGCACGGCACAACCAGTACTTCGGGGTCAGGGCGGCCCAGGACCGAGCCAAGGCTCGGGAGGGTGGCATCATCTGGCACACCCAGGGCTCCGGCAAGTCGCTCACAATGGTGTGGCTCGCGAAGTGGATCCGAGAGCACCAGGAAGACGCGCGCGTTCTGATCATCACCGACCGCACCGAGCTCGACGAACAGATCGAAAAGGTGTTCGGAGGTGTCAACGAGCAGATCTACCGCACGACGTCCGGCGCAGATCTCATCAATCAGATCAATAAGAACCAGCCTTGGCTCATCTGCTCGCTTGTTCACAAGTTCCGAGGCGATGGCAAGGACGACGAGGACGACGTTGAGGCCGGCGACGAGTTCATCAAAGAACTCAACTCACGCCTCCCCGAGGGCTTCTCGCCCAAGGGCAATCTGTTCGTGTTCGTCGATGAGGCTCATCGCACCCAGAGCGGCAAGCTCCACAAGGCGATGAAAGCGCTGCTGCCGAACGCCGTGTTCATCGGCTTCACCGGCACCCCGCTCCTGAAGGCCGACAAGGCGACCAGCATCGAGACGTTCGGTTCCTTCATCCATACCTACAAGTTCGACGAAGCTGTTCGTGACGGCGTCGTCCTTGATCTTCGCTACGAGGCCCGCAACATCGACCAGGAGCTTTCGAGCGCCGACAAAGTAGACAAGTGGTTCGAGGCCAAGACCAAGGGCATGACCGACCTCACCAAGGCCGAGCTGAAGAAGCGGTGGGGCACGATGCAGAAGGTCGTCTCGGCCGAGCCGCGGGCTAAGCAGATCGTGCAGGACATCCTGCTCGACATGGAGACACAGCCTCGGCTGGTCGACGGGCGCGGCAACGCGATGCTCGTCAGTGAGAGCGTCTACCAGGCGTGCAAGTTCTACGAGATGTTCGTGCAAGCCGGGTACAAGGGCAAGGTCGCGATCGTCACCAGCTACGTCCCAAACCCGACCGCCATCTCGAAAGAGGACGCGGGCGACGGCGATAACGAAGAGATCCGGAAATACGAGATCTATCGCCAGATGCTCGCCGACCACTTCGGCGTCAGTCCCGATGATGCGGTCGGGCGGATCGAGGAGTTCGAGAAGGAGGTCAAGCGCAAGTTCATCGAGGAGCCGGGCCAGATGCGCCTGCTCATCGTGGTGGACAAGCTCCTGACCGGCTTCGACGCGCCAAGCGCGACCTATCTCTACATCGACAAGAAGATGCGCGATCACGGACTCTTCCAGGCGATCTGTCGGGTGAATCGGCTCGACGGCGATGACAAGACCTACGGCTACGTCATCGACTACCGAGACCTGTTCAAGTCGATGGAGACGGCGATCAACGACTACACCTCGGGCGCCCTCGACGGTTATGCCAAGGAGGACATCGAAGGTCTGCTTAAGGACCGTATCGAGGAAGCCCGCATCGACCTCGACGACGCTCTCGAGCTGGTCCGGGCTCTTTGCGAGCCAGTAGCACCACCAAAGGAAACCGAGCAGTACCTGCACTACTTCGCGACCAGCGAGCCGGGCGACATGACGCAGATAAAGGCCAACGAGGGCAAGCGCGTCGATCTCTACAAGAGCGTCTCATCGCTTGTTCGCGCCTATGCCGCAGTTGCCAATGACATGGACGCCGCTGGGTACTCGGCTGCTGATGCTGCAGCAATCAAGAAGGAAGTGGCGTACTTCGTCGCTGTTCGGGACGAGGTGAAGCAGGGCGCCGGGGAAAACGTCGACCTCAAGCAGTTCGAGGCCGGCATGCGCCGACTGCTCGACACCTACATCCAGGCGGATCCGTCTGAGACTGTGGCGGAGTTTGAAAAGGGCCTGGTCGAGCTCATCGTTGAGCGCGGCGCCGACGCGATCGATTCGCTGCCGGAGGGAATTCGCAAGAACCAGGAAGCGGTCGCCGAGACGATCATCAACAACGTGCGTCGCACGATCATCGACGAGCACGCGATGAACCCGAAGTACTACGACAAGATGTCTAGTCTCCTGGATGCGCTCATCGAGCAGCGTCGCAAGGAGGCCCTCGACTACGCGAAGTACCTTGAGCTGCTGCTCGAATTCGCGGCCAAGGTTGGGACCGGCGCTTCAGAGACGAAGTATCCCGACTGGGCCTCGTCGCCGGCAAAGCGAGCGCTCGTTGATTTCGACTGGCCCGACGGCGTCGATCCGCAGTTCATCTACGAGACCATTCAGGCCAGCAAGGAGCATGGCTGGACGGGGAACCTCTTGAAGCAACGCGCCCTCGCGAAGGCTCTGCGGCGGGCGCTTCCCGAAGGTTTCGAGAAGGAGCGGCTGGACGCGCTCATCGCTCTCGTGAAGGGACACGATGAGTACCAGTAGCGCCTACCTCACCATCGCCGGGCTCAATGTCGATGTCATCTACAAGGACATCAAGAACCTACACATTTCGGTCTATCCACCGGTCGGACGAGTTCGAGTCGCGGCTCCCGAGCGGATGGACGACGACACTGTGCGTCGCGCCGTGGTTCAGCGTCTCCCGTGGATCCGACGCCAGCGCGACCAGCTCCGGGCCGCTGAGCGGCAGGACAAGCGCCAGATGCTTTCTGGAGAGACCCATTACGTCTGGGGCGAGCGGTATCGCCTGGATGTCTCTCGAACGAGCGGTCATCACAGAGTCGAGCGATCCGGAACGACCCTCTGGGTGGTGGCTTCGGAAGGTGCCGACGCCGAGGAACGATTCGCGGTTCTGGATCGTTGGTACCGGCGCGAACTCAAGGCGGCTATACCTCCGTTGCTTGAGAAGTGGGAGCAGCGAATTGGCGTGAAGTCATCGCGCTTCGTGGTGAGGCGCATGAAGACCAAGTGGGGCACGTGTGCCCGCGATTCACGTGCGATCTGGTTCAATCCCGAGCTCGCCAAGAAGAATCCGCGCTGCCTCGAGTACATCGTCGTTCACGAGTTGACTCACTTGATCGAGCGGGCGCATGGCGACCGCTTTGTGGAATTGATGGATCGCCACCTGCCGGATTGGCGTGCCCGGCGAGACGAACTGAACGGCGCACCGCTTGCCGATGAGGAGTGGTCGGAATGAGGCTCATCAAGGCTGAGTTCAAGGGCTTCGGTCGGTTGGCCGACGCCAAGGTCAACCTCGACAACAAGGTCATTGCCATCGTTGGACCGAACGAGGCGGGCAAGACCACGCTCCTCAAAGCGCTCGCGTACATCGACAATGGCCGTTCGCTGTCGGTGTCGGAACGATCTCGGGGCACCGATGTCGTGGCCGACGGGCAGATCGTCGTGCGTGTTCAGCATTTGCTCGATGACGCTGACCGGGAGCTTGTCCGTGACCTCGATCTTGAGGAACTCCCCAAGTCTCTGTGGCTTTCGCGAACGGCAGCAGGGGGCGATGTCATCAAGGAAGTAGTGCCTACTCCTCGTAAGGCCGTCGCACCGTTGAGATCGGCGCTGGCAGCCCTTAAGAAGTCCGCGACCAAGTCCAACTTTGACGCCCTTGCGCCGGTCGTCCCGGACGAGGAAGCAGATACGGAAGTCGATTCCGACGAGGCAAGACTTTCATTCGCGACACGGCTCGCCGATGCCATCAACGCGGTCGACCCTGATGTCGAGGCGGCGACGTTGCCTGGTGTGGGCGCCGGGTTGAACCCCGCAGCTTGGCTTGCCGAGTTCGACGCCTTCGACCTCGCAGGGCCGATTCGTGACGCCTTGGAGCCGGTACGCGACTGGGTAGAGCGTCCGGATCCAGCGGCCGAAGTTGAACAGCGTCTCTTCGACGAGTCGGCTGACCTCCTGCTCTTCGGCGACGAGGATCGGACACTGAATTCGACCTACGCCCTGAGCGACGAGGTCGTGGCAAATCCGCCTGCGGCGCTCCGCAACCTGGCAACGATGGCTGACCTTCCGCTTGATCAGCTCTGGATGACCATCAACAACGGCGACGAGGGTGCGCGCGAGACTCACATCGAGAAAGCGAATCAGGCGCTGAGCGCGAAGTTCAAGACGGCCTGGAAGCAGTCGACCCTCACGGTCCAACTCAAGATCGAGGGCAGCACTCTCGCGATTCGGATCAAGCAGGACGGCAACACGATCACTCAGTTCCACGAGCGCAGTGCTGGCCTTCAGATGTTCGTCGCCCTAGTCGCCTTCTTGACGGTGAAGGGTCAAACCGTGCCGCCCGTGCTGCTTATCGACGAGGCCGAGACCCATCTTCATATCGACGCTCAGGCTGACCTCGTCAACACGTTCATGACGCAGCAGCAGGCAGCCAAGATCATCTACACCACGCATTCGCCGGCCTGCCTTCCTCCTGACCTTGGTTCCAACATCCGCGCGGTTCTGCCTGACAAGAAGAACGGTCAACGGAGCGTCATCGAAGGCAGTTTCTGGCATGGAGCCGCTGGCTTCTCGCCGCTAATGCTCGCGATGGGCGCGGGTGCGGCAGCCTTCTCCGCGGCCCGGCGCGTAGTGCTCGCCGAGGGCGCTTCGGAGATGTTGTTGATGCCCTCGTTGGTGAAGGCGGCGATCGCGGTTGCAGACCTGGACTACCAGGTAGCCCCCGGCCTCTCCGAAGTGCCGGCCACCATGTATCCCGAACTAGACCTCGAAGGTGCTCGCGTGGCCTTCCTGGTCGATGGAGACCATGGGGGCCTGGCTATCAAAGACGCGCTCGTGAAGTCCGGCGTGTCCGAGAAGCGGATCGTCACCCTCGGCACCTTGACGCTCGAGAACTTGCTCGATCCCGTGGCCTACCGAACCGTGATTGCGAATCTGATCAACGATGCCAACCCGTCGATCTCGATTCAGATCGACGACGTCCCTGAGCTTCCAGATCCGTCGAGTAACCTCTGGCCAGACTTCGTCGAGAACTGGGCGAAGGACAAGGGCTACCTGCTTCCGGGGAAACGAGCCGTCGCCAGCAAGCTGGTCGAAGAAGGATTGGCGACTCCGAGCGACTACGGCCGACCGATTCTTGTCGAGGCACACAAGCAACTGACGGCGCTCCTCGCGGGCAAGAAGCAGTCATGAGTTCGGTAGACGCGCAGATTCTGAGCGTCTGCGAGAACATCTCGGGCAACATCGACTCGCTGAGCCACGATCGCGCTCTCTTGGCGCAGAACCTGCTGTCTCAGCTTCGGAACCTCGTCGAAGCCGTGGCCGTTCGACTGCAGTTCAAGGACGGCGCTCGCGAGTTTCACTACGACGACACTGGCGGCGCAATCGGCTGGATTGGTTCGGCCAACAAGCAGATCAACTTCATCTATCGCTTTCACAAACTGCTCCAGATGAGCGCGTCGCACTACACCCTCGCGGGCGACCCCTCGGAGCGCCTGATGCTCAAGTACTACGAGTACCTGGTGCGGACCCGCGCGGTCTTGCGCGACCTCTGCGGACTCGATGTGCTCGCCAACCTAGAAGACTTCCCGGTCGACCTTGACCCTTCACTCCGCGAGTACCACCAGAAGATCGCGGCTCGTGTTGACGCCATCAGTCTGCTAGCCCCGGATCAGGGTCAACGAGATCACTTCTACGTCAACCGGGTTCGCCCCTTCTTCACCGGTGGCCAGATCTACTACGAGGTGACGTTCTCGAACATCAGCGACCGGCTGAGCAAGTTCGATCGCATCATCGCCTTCACCGATATCGACATGACCGACAAGTACGCCGCCTACCTGACGCTGGTCCCAGACGCGATCGAGGTCTTCGGCGCGACGATGCCGATCACAATCATCAGGGACTGGGAAGTCTCGATTCGGCCGTGCGAGCTCAACAACTTCGCGAAGATCCTGGGTAGGACAACCGACGATTCTCGGACCGCCGAGTACCGGAATCTGATGCGCTACCTCACCGACACCTCGGCAAGTCTCCTGAACCTGATGGACATGTCGGACTCGCAGTACGAGCACATCAAGGGCCTCGTCACGCAGCGGATCCAGAAGCCGCAGATCTTTCCCATGCTCGACGCTGCGCGCCAGCTGATCCGCGCCAATCGGGCAGGGAGCAACGTGCTCCGCTACCTGATGCTTGAGATGAACAACCGGGTGATCAAGCTGCAGCACTACAACGAGCCGTGCGGCTTGCTGTCGAACCTCCTGCTCTCGTCGAGTTGCAAGCCGTTCGATGACATGCCGTTCTGCACCTCGCCACGGAGGCACAACCCGCGCTTCGCGGACCTGGCTCTCAGCATCGACCCGACCGGGCGCGACCATGAGCTGCTTGCACGTCGCATCAAGACCAATGTCGAACGACGCGGCATGCTCTACACGCCGGTCGAAGAACTCGAGGCTTTCGGAGCCGTCGACGAACTCATCGAGCAGTACAACGACAAGGTCTACTACAAGCATCAGGGTCGCAAGCTCATCCGCGACATGGATCACGTCTTCATGCGCGAGTACGAGGACGGCACCGTTGCCATCATCCGGAAGCTCCAGGAGTACGCGGACACTGGCGTGGCTGGCTACGAGGACGCCGTCGACCGCTGGCTCGGCGAGACTCAGCTCAACATCGACGATGACATCAAGCGGTCGGCGCTGCGGTCGCTGTTTGTGAAGTCACGAGTCGCCCTGGTGTACGGCGCCGCTGGAACCGGTAAGTCCACGATGGTCAACTACATCGCCAACTACTTCGGCGACAAGAGCAAGTTGTTCCTGGCACACACCAATCCAGCGAAAGCGAACCTGGAGCGCAAAGTCTCAGCCTCGAACACGGAGTTCCGCACCATCAGCAGTCAAATCTCGCGTACCGGAGCTCAGCGTGAGTACGACGTCCTGGTGATCGATGAGTGCAGCACTGTTGGCAACGCCGATCTGCTCAAGGTGCTCGAGGCTACGAAGTTCAGGCTGCTGGTCCTGGTCGGGGACGTGTACCAGATCGAGTCGATCCAGTTCGGCAACTGGTTCGGGATCATGCCTGACTTCCTGCCGAAGGAGTCGGTCTTTGAGCTCACCAAGCCGTTTCGAACGGACAGCGAGGCACTCCTCGACTTCTGGTCGAAAGTGCGCCACCTCGAAGACGGCATGGAGGAGTCGATCGCCCAGCACGGCTACTCAGCGGTTCTCGATGACTCGCTCTTCGCCGGCCAGACGGACGACAAGATCATCCTCTGTCTGAACTATGACGGCCTCTACGGCATCAACAACGTCAACCGGTTCTTGCAGAGCGGCAACCGGGGGAAGGCCGTGACCTGGGGAGCGTCTACCTACAAGGTGGGCGACCCGGTTCTCTTCGGAGAATCGGAGCGGTTCAGCTACGTGCTCTACAACAACTTGAAGGGCAAGATCGTCGCCATCGAGCGCTTCGCCGATCGCATCCAGTTCGACGTGTGGATCGACCGGCCCGTGACGCAGTTCGACGTTGACGGTTTCGACTTGCAATACGCCGGTGACTCGACGGTGCGATTCGATGTCTATCCGCGCCGGAACACTGACGCTGACGAAGACGACCTGAACACGGTTGTACCATTCCAGGTCGCCTACGCTGTCTCGATCCATAAGTCCCAGGGTCTCGAGTACGACTCGGTCAAGATCGTGATCACCGACGCCAACGAGGACGACATCTCACACGGCATCTTCTACACGGCGATCACTCGGGCCCGCGAATCATTGAAGATCTACTGGACGCCAGAGACGCAGCATTCGGTTCTGAGCAAGCTCGAGCGAGTGGTCAACAAGAAGGATGTCGCTCTCCTGAAAGCGCGGTCCGGCATCTAGGAGATGGAATTGCCCCCGCGGTTTCCCGCGGGGGCTAGTTCGTCACCAGAGCAGAACCTCGTCTGCCCGACTGATGTGGATGCTTTCCACCTGCCCGCCCGAGTTCCGGTGCAGATCCATCGCCTCTTCGATCGCGTCGAAGTAGTCGAACTGGACGTGGCTCTGGCTGAACCAGGTCGCCTCGCCTTCAAGCCCGAGGTGAATCCGGAACGGGCCACCGAGTCCGAGCAACCTCCGGCGAAGTGGCTCGGGCACCTTCTCGCCCCGGAGGTAGTCGGAGACCAGAATCGCGTCTCCGTAGATCGGTGTCACGACGCCCCCGCCTAGGAACCAGATCAGTCGGGTCGCCCTGATGTTCGGCCAGCGCTTCCGACCGGCAACCCATCCCTCGGCGAGCATCGACAGGTTTAGCTGCCCGATCGGAGTCGGTAAAGGTTCGCCGAGAAGTAGATCCCGCACTGCTTCCGCATCCGCTAGGTCGACTTCGCGCACTGGCTCCCACGGGTCTCGCGGGATGAATATCCCGTACTGCACTACCGCCTCCTTCCGTGACGGCGTGGCCGACCCCGGCGCTATCTCTCGCACCGAGGCCGACCAGGTCCGTCACTTGGCGGTGGGCTCGCTCGGCGTCTTGGGCACCGCGGGCTTCGTGGTTGCCTTCGCTGGGCCGAGGATGGACGAGAGCACCTCGCGCTTGGCCTTGGCCTCGCGCTCGACCTCGTCCATGACCTGCTGCACGCGGTCCTGAACGCGCTTGTCCGACTTCGCCGCGATGACGTGGTTCTCCAGCGCTACGCGGTACTCGTCGGTCTTGCTGCGCCCGTTGATGTCGCTGAGCAGCTCGAGGAAGCGGGCAAGCTCCTCGGGTACCCGCACGGCGAGCGGGACCGGCTGGCCGGTGAAGACCGGCCGGTTGGTGGTGATGGAGTCACTCATGGTGACGACCTCCTCGATTCAATTGCGGCCGGCGAACCGGATGGTTCTCCTTGCGAAGCCGCAGGGAACCGAGGAGGAGCCGGAGCAAGAAGAGCTCTACGGCCGAGATCAGTGTCGGGTCACGACTCAGCTCGGGCAAGCATCACGCCGCCCGAGGACAGACCGGACTTCTTAGTCCCAGTCCTCGTCCTCCGGCTGAGGCCCGGCTGCGTACAGCTCGGTCACGTAGTCACGGAAGCCGCCGAGGAGCCGAAACTCATCGTCGAGAAGCCGAACGAGATCTGGGAAGTCCAGCCGATCTTCGGTGTCCGGAAGCCCACCGGTATAGCGGAACGCGGTACCACTCGCGTCAGCGTCATGAAGTAACAACAGCAGCTTCTCGGTCGACTTTGGAAACGATCCATCGATCTCCAGAGCGACGTAGTGCTTCTGCAGTTCGGTCAGCAGGCCATGCAGGTTGTGTCCGATCTTGTGCCGCAGCCTGTCTTCAATCGTCTTGGACGCGACATCGGCGGTGTTGCCCGCATGGAACCGACGCCGCAGGGAGGCGAACTCGCGGATCGTCTCCTTCATCTGCAATTCGAACGCCTGGCGATACAGCGACAGGAAGGGAAGCAGGAGACGGTCGTCGATCGGGTCGCCCTTGTAGGTACTTGCCAGTCGGGTTGCCGCCTCGTGATACGAGAAGGCCAGTTGAGTGTCATCCTCATAGCGGTGCCGCATGATCAGACGGTCGTATGCGGTACTCGGTACCTTGGCGAACAGCTTCGCGGTGGGAATCTCCTGTTCTCCCACGACACCCCCTCCTGTTCGCGAGTCGACTTGCGAGCCTCATTCTCCCGCGTGATCGATCACTGTTCCGAGCCGATCGAGATGGAGCGTCGTCCCTTCGGCCTGAGCTGAATCCCGGCTTCCTTCATGGCTCGAAGCATCGTTGTCTTCTTGAAGCCCAGCTCCACCGCAATCTGTTCGACGCTGAGGCCACCGCCGTAGCGTTCCTCCGCGATGGCCAAGATCGCAGGATCTGGCCATGTGCCATGCACTCGGACGCCCGCCTCGCGAACCAGATTCATGACGGTCATGGTGCTCACTCCGAACTCAGCGCTGACCGTGTGCGAGCTGGCGCCTCCGGCGTAGCGAGCTACGGCTTCCGTCTTCTGCTCCTCGGTGAGCTTCGGGCGGCGATACGCACCGCGAAGGGTGACCCCGCGCCGCTTGAGCAGGGCTTCCACCGCCGACACCGAGACACCGTGCTTCTTGGCTAATTCACGACAGGTCGACCCGTTGCGGTAGTCCTCGTCGACTTGCTCGATGACCTCTGGAGGTAGGCGCCGCTCCAGTGCCCACCCTTTCGACGCCTCAGCCCGCGGAACTGCATCCGCAAGGGGAGCGGGCAGACGGCAGACTAGGTGCTCGAGCTCTTCTGGCGTGCGACCGAGGAATCTCCAATCGGCGAAACGCCCGAAGACGCCCATCCAGCCAACAACATCGACTCCAACAGGGGTGGCCGATTTCTTCGAGTCCGCTCCGCTAAGGCGCACCAGAGACGGCTTACTAGAATCTCCAACCCCTTGCGGGCTGGGGATCCTGAAGAGGCCGAATCCAATATCGAACGCAGCAAGCAGAGCATCTTCCGAGATGCTCTGCTTGCCTTCATTTACGCCCGCGTGTCGATCGAGTTCCCGGTGAGCGGCATCGAGCGACTCGTGGAATGACGCTCCGCCCTCCGCGCTGGTCCACCCGCGCTGGGTCGCCAAGAGCTCGCGCAGCGGGCTACGGATCTCGTCCCCAACGACCTCGTCATTCGCGATGTAGATGTGCTCGAAGATCGCCTGATTCAGCATTCGCCGGGTCTGGTCTGTGGCGAATTGGTAGAGCTCGAATGGATGCTCCAGCAGCTTCAGGTGGCTGTCGATATACCGAAGACCGGGCTCCAGGTCGTCGACGGCATCCGCGAGCTGTGTCTCCATCTCGCGCTTCTCTCTGCTTATCTCGCGCAGGCGGGCCCGCACTTTCGCCGTGTCTAGCTCTCCATCCGAGGCGAGTTCGAGCAGGTTGTCTTCTTTGGTTGCGAGCCGGGCAAGTTGTGCACGGGCCTGCTCGCGGAGTAGGTGCTGCGCCTGAGTCTGATCGCGAAGCGCTGCCTCGAGCTGCTTGCGGATCGCCGCGACGAACTCAGGTCGAAAGGTCAGGGTCTTGTAGTGGTTGGCGATCGCGTCCTCGACTCGATCGACGGCCGAGTAGGGGGAGTCGCACGTTCCGTCCTGGGTGCCCCTACAGAAGAAGTAGGTGTACTGGCGGCCATTCGATTGCTTGATGTTCGCCAGGATGAGGCGTCGGTTGGCCTGATCCTCCAGCCGACAGCGTCCGCACCAGATCGACCCCTTGAGGTAGTGATCGTGCTTTCTCCGTCGCTCGTGTGCGTTGCCACGGCTGTCGAGCAACAGCTGGACCTTCTCGAACAGCGTCTTCTCGATGATCGGCTCGTGCCGACCGTCGTAGTGCTCACCCTTGTAGTGAACTTCACCCAGGTAGTAACGATCGCTGAGCAGGCGGTGCACCTTCGAGTCGGTGATGGGCCCGGCTGGCCAGCGGGCAGTCGCGCGAGTCAGTAGGCCGCGGTCGGTCAACTCGTCGGCGATGTCTTGAAAGGTGTACTTGTTCGTCGCGTACAGCTCAAAGGCGAGCTTCACGAACGGGGCCCGTTCGGGATCGACGGCGATCGAGCGGACGTCTCGTCCGTCCACGCGTTCGATGGTGTTGACGTAGCCAATCGGGGCCTTGCCCAGCGTGCCGCCGTTTTTCGCCTTCTGACCCATCTTGTAGGCGATGTCCGCGCCGTCCTCGCGGGAGCGGTACTCGTTGAACGCCGCGAGGATGCCGTGCATGAGCTGCCCGACTGGGGTTGCGTCGATCTGCTCGGTGGCGGACACGAGCGTGACCCCTCTCTTCTGAAGGTCAGCCATGACGATGGCGTCGTCGGTGCGGTTGCGAGCGAACCGGGAGAGCTTGTAGACGATGACGTAGTCGACATCTCGATCACGGCGGATGCGTTCGAGCATCCGCTGGAACTCGACTCGCTTGGTCATCTCGGTGGCGGACTGTCCTGCCTCGACGTACTCGGCGACGATGCTGAGCCCGAGTTGCTCCGCCTTCCGCTGGCACGAGATTCTCTGGGCGGGGATGGAGATTCCTTCCGGGTCGTAGTCAGTGTTGACCTGCCCCTTGGACGAGACGCGGAGGTAGACAACGGCCCGGCTTCCCTTGGGAGCCATCGCGTTGGCGATGAGGTCGCCGTCGCTGACCTCGACTGCCGCAGCCGGTTCCGCGGTTCGGGGCGTCTGCAACGGTGGCGGTGCTCCGACGAACGCGGATGGTCGGGCGTCTTCGGGCAGGCTCATGGCTGCCCTCCCTTCTGGATCAGGACGGCAGCCTCGAGGTCGCGGAACATCGCGTTTCGAGAGAGAGGTGGTGGAGTGTGCGTCCCGAGATTTCTCGGGCCGGGACGCCTGCCCGATGGGTGATGTCTCATCGGTGGGTTTCTCCGCTTACCTCCTAATTTTACCTGGTCAGGGGCATATTCGAGCCGACGATGTGTATTCCGCATCGTTCGCCGTCTGCCGTCGGCGAACTGCCGAATGTGGCGACGCTGGCGTCGGAGAGTTCTAGCGAAAGACATAGAGCCTCCCCTCGTACTCGATCACGGCGTACTCGTGGCGGATCCACTGCTCCAGCGCGTGGTGGTCGAGCCGGACAGCTTCGGGCGGCAGATGGCGTGCTTCGGTCCATTCACGGAGTTCACGCCGCCAGTGTCGATAGTCGCTGACGTTGACCACCATGTCCTGGCGGTTGTCGTAGGCGCCGACGAACCGTGAGTAGAAAACCTGCTCGAGCGACAGCAGCGCCCCGTGAATGTGCGGTAGTCGCAAGAAGGCCCGGAAGGCCGGCCACGCGACGAGGTCGAGCGTGTCGAAGTGTTCGTTGAGTCGCTGGAGCGCCGCACCGTCAAGGTCGCCAGGAACGCGCAAGTGGATGGGTGGATGGTGCGTCAGAGGGAACTCCATCGGCACGAGCAGACGGTCCAGGCGAGGGAATCGCTTCAGACTGTGGATCGCTTCGTCGCGTCGGTCGCCGAGTTCGCTGCGCACGAGGTAGGTGCCGAACCAGTCGATCCAGCGCTTCACTTCGGGAGGTGTCTCGGGGTCGTTGTAAATCTGCAAGTACTCGTCGCGCATCGGCTCGTATTGGTTGCTGCGTCCCGGCTGGAACAGCTCCAGGGCGCTCCCGGGGCCAGCGGCTTCCGCCAGGAACTCGGCGATGGAGCTGGCGGTCGCTTCGTCGATCTCGACCTGTTCCTGCTCGGCTCGGCTGACCCCGTTCTCGATCTGCAAGAAGGCACGGTCCCAGCGGCTCAGGCCGGTCGGGATGTCGTGCTCAGGGCGGGACGCATCAGGTGGGAGATGCTCACTCATGGACGTGCTCCAGCGGCCACAAGCGCCTGCGGTTGGTGTGGGCTATTGGTAGAACGCATAGACGCGTCCTTTCCACTCGACGAGGTCGTATCCATCGCGGGCTCGCTCGACGAACGCTTCGTAATCCGGAGTCACCGCCTCGATGAAGAGGTGCCGCTCGGCCGCGAACTCCTGCACCTCCTTCTCGAGCTCGTCGACCTCAAGTAGTTCATGCGCCGCGTCTTCGATCGACTCGAACGTGGCGACGTAGCTCTCGTGGAAGCTCTCCATGATGTCGCCGCTCATGGCACTGACGTCTGGGAGCGACAAGAACGCTTGCAGGGCTTCGTCCTGGTGGAGATGAAGCTCTTCGAGAGTCTCGCGGAGGTCGTCGATCGCTGCTTGGCCGTGGCTGGCGGGGACATGGACGGTGAAATCCTCACCGCCGATCTCCAAGCGTGTGGGAACGAGCAGGCGGTCCAGGGTCGGGGGCAGGTGCTCGTTAGAGAACCGGCGCAGCGTCCCGTGATGCTTCTTCTGCAGCACGTGGCTGCCGAACCAGTCGATCCAGGTCCGCACCTCGGGGGGCGTGGACGCATCTCCGTAGAGGGCGAGGTACTCCTCGCGGAGCAACTCGTACTGACCCTGTCCCAGACGTCCGTACTCGGCGAGGGCGGAGTCGGGGCTGGTGGCGCGTCCGAGGGCGTGGGCGATGTGCAGCGCGGTCGGGAAATCGATCTCGCGGTGCTCCGCCTGGGCGGCGGTCACCCCTTCTTCGATCTCTTGCTGTAGCCGTTCCGCGGCCTGGGCTGCACGCGGGCGTTCGCTCGCGGCCTCGGCGTTGGAGAAGAAGAGCCGCTCGCTCATCGGCGTCCTCCGCCCGAGATAATGAAGCGGCCCAACATGTCGAGCCAGATCTCGCGCTCCAAGGGAACACGCACTTCGTTGATCTCTTCCAGTGCTGCTTGGGCGTCGAGGTGACCGCTGGCCGCGAAGCGCTCCAGTGCTGTGCCGGGGCCGGCATGGACACTCGCGGCAATCAGCCGAGCGAGATTCTCGTTCTGAGCCTCTGGGTCAAGGTCGAGCCAGCAACTGATGAGATCGCGAGCACGCCCGTTTTGATCCGGTCCAGTGGTGATGATGGTTGGTGTCATGATGAACCTCCTTTCAAGGTCTCGGTTTCAGGGGGCGAGGGAGGCGCCAGCTGTTGAAGCGCCTCCCGGGCAGTGATGACAAAGAACAGGTCGCCTCGGAGCGTGCGCTCCTGAGCGATGGCGTGGCGCAACTTGTCCGCTCGCAGTTCGGTGGGGACGATCCATACGACCGCCGGGTAGAGCCCGCGCGTCGCTTCTTCGTGGCCGTCCTCCCAGTGGCGCTGGTAGGTCTGGCACTTTCGGATCACGGCGGGCAGGTGTTCGGTAGCACGGTCGACCTCGACGAACGAATGCGTCTCGGTCGACTCGTCCGCCGTCACGACCAACAGGTCAGGGCGGAGGGTGACCGTCGTGCCGCCTCGTCCGCCGAAGCTGCGCCAGCAGGTCGGCTCGGCTTCAAGCTCGAGAAGGTCGAATTCTCCAATGCGGGATCGTTCGAGCAGGGTCGTGGCCAGCTCAGCTACCTCGAGCGTGTGTGCCAAGAAGGCGTGGCCCGGTTCGATGTAGCGGCGGCGCTGCGACTCGCCGCGCCGGGCTCGTAGCAGCCGATCTCCCGCCGCACCGAGCTGCCACACGATCACGGCAGAGCCGTGTTTCGCTCCACCAATCCGTCGTGCCAGCCGAGTGACCAGTCCGTGGGCTTCCAAGCGATGCAGGATGCGGACGGCGCTGCGTGTAGCTCCAACCTGGGAGCGGTGCGGACCAAGGTGCTCGGCGGGCAGATGCTGCCGCTGAACCTGCCGCGTTGTGAGGAAGCGGAAGCGTTCCAGGCTCTCAAGGATGGCGATGTCCCGATCAGAGAGCAGCTGCTCGAGCTCGTCGGTTCGTAGTGGACGCGGGAGGTTAGACATGGCGACCTCCGGATCTGGGGGAGCGGCCGACGGACACTGCTTGAGCAGGGACAGTCCCAGCCCGCGCTGGCCCGTCAGGGGCGGACAGGGGCCGAATGGGGCGGCTTGTCCTCGTCATGAACGGACGCCCGAACGGAGCACCGACCGGACAAGCGCGCTCCGTGGTGGGTGGGTATATCGTCGCCCTACTCATGAGCGCCTCGGCTTCTGATGCTTCGTGCGCGGCGCATCGTCGGTGCCAGGCTGAGCCGTCGGAGACGACACGACGACTTCTCCGGGGTCGCCACCGAACAGCTGACGGCTGGCACGGCGAATCAGCTCACCGTGCCCTGTCCGCTTCGTTGGTGCGATCGTCCGTGCGGAGAACCACCTGGACGGTCCCGCGGAGGTCATCAGGGCGGCGTAGACCTCATATGGCGGGAGTTGCTGGAAGTCTTCGGCACCGAGCTCGGGCGCCAGCTTGGCCATGTCTCGGGCGTCGTCGGCACCGAGGGCGAAGCAGACTTTGGAGCGGGCGTTGACGTCGAATGCCGTCTTGAGGTTCGGGCCGAGCTGTCCACGGAACTGATGTGCCACGTGCCAACCGACGCCGTAGGAGCGGCTCGTGGCGAGTGCATCTGCGATCGACGTCGGCAGATGCAGATAGTTCTGGACCTCGTCGATAAACACGTACCCGGGTCGCCAGGCCGGTTCCATCTCCTGAGCACGTTCCTTCGTTGCGAGCCACAGTTCAGCGACGATGAGACTGCCGAGGAGTTTCGCAGCGCCGCTGCCGATAAGGGCATCGTTGAGCGGTACGAGGACGGCCTTGTCGCCGTCCCGGAAAAGGTCACGCAACCGGAACCGTGGCCGAGGCTGCCCCAGCACCGCGACAAGGTGCTTTCGGAGCACAAGCTTGCGGAGCTTGTTGAGCGGAGGTGCTGTCCATGCCGCGTGTTGCCCGGGGCTGAGGGCTTCGTACTCGCTCCAGAACGCATCGAGTGTCGGCTCGACGTCCAGGTGCTCGATGACCTCGCGTCTAAACGATTGGTCTGTGAGCAGTCGGGGAAGGTCGACGAGCGTATACGGCTCACCGCGCCGCACTCCGGCGCGTGCCAGCGACAGCAGCCCGCCCTGGATGAGGTATTCGGTACGAGGGCCCCAGCCGTCCTCGAAGACGGCCTGCAGCGACGCCAGAATGCCATCCACGACCACGTCGGGATCTCGGTCTCCGACGTCGAGCGGATTGAACCCGACTGGGCGAGCGTCAGCTGCGTCAATGACGACGATCCGTCCGGCGGCCTCTTTGGGTGCGTGATCGATGACGTAGTCGACGAGCTGCCGCTTCGGCTCGATCAAGACCACCGGACGCCTTGCAGTGATGTCGCTCAGGATGAGCGGTGCGAACACGCCGATGGACTTGCCGCTGCCGGTCGGGCCGGTGACGACAAGGTGGGACAAGCGAGAGGTCGGGTCGATGCCGACGTCACGGATCTTGCCTGGTGCGGTGGTCTGCGCGAACACGGCCGCCCGATCTTCTAGTGAGGCCGGGCCAGCCAGGCGTCGGGGATGAAGCGGAGGAAGCCCGGGCAGATCCATCTCGCCAACAGGCCACCCGAGAAAGGGCAGGAGCTCGCTCGGGGTGAGCGCGCCAAGGTGGGACCGGGGCGACGCGGAGTCGAGATGCTCGGGCTTGTCCCGAACCAGAAGCATTCGCACACCTGGTGCTTCCATCGTTTGCAGCGCACCGAACAGTGCCTGAGCCAGTGCTTGACGACGCTCGGCCGTTGCGGCCTCGACACCGATTCGTGCGGTGACGATTAGCCGGGGCTGCGCGTCCCGTTCGGCGACGCGACGGCGCACGTCGGCGCTCGCGTGTTGCGTGCCCCGGACCAGCACGTCATAGAGCGACGAGCGGTTCGGGTCTGGAAGGTCGAGTGGTACGAGGCTCGGACGGCGGCGTTGTCCCACGATGAGCTGCATCACGACGAGTTCGTCTTCTCGGCGGCGGGCCAAGGCGCTGTGGAGCGCGAAGAGCATCCGATCTGACTCGCCGGTGCGGAGCGGCAGACTGTCCGGCCGGGCCGTGAGGTGTCCGGTTGCCGCAACGGCTCGTCGCGCAGGTGCGATGTCGAACAAGACGCCGGGGACATAGTCGGCAAGGACCTGCTTCAGCCACGTCGTGTGCTCTGACTGGTGACCTACGAGGTACACGATCTCTCCGCCAATGGCGCGCAGCTCGAACACCAGGGGACGGGGCGTATCCGAAGAGGTCAGGCGCGCCAGTAGCTGCTCCACGCCGCTGGCCTCAAGCGGACGCGGCAAGTGAAGTCGTGTGAATACGTACTTAGGCGGTGCCATCCGGTTCCTCCTCGGAAGTCCTGGACGGCTGCTGTTCTGATTCCGTGAGCGCGCGGCGGGCAGCTTCCTCGCGAGCTCGTTCGAGCCCAGCAATCACGATGATCTTTGCCATCTGCTCCGGTGTCAGGTCGTGGTTGAGTTCGGAGAACACCCAAACCCGGCGGTCCTGAGACTTCCGGTAGCGGCGGCGAGAGACGTGACTCATACACGCACCTCCTTTCGGGCGAGTGCCCGGCTTACATTGCAAGCGGTCGCGAAAGGTCGTGCGGCGAGCCCCGTCATGGGGGGACGGGCAACTATGAGCGAGTCAATTCGTTCTGTCAAGGGGAGTTGTCTATTCCACAACGACCGGACAGAGGTGAACGTGCTCATGGTCGCTACCAGCGGTCTCGTCGCGAGCGAATGAACCACAGTGCGGCGATCGTTGCTGCGACGAGCATGGCTCCGAGCAGCAGCCAGCCCCAGATCTGTGCCAGGACACTGAGCGCAAGCTGCAGCGCGATCACACCGCCGAGCAGCAGCAGGCAGCCGACAAAGAAGCGGTGCACCAGCGACCGTGGCGATTCTGGCTCCTTGGATGCCACGCCTCATCCCTCCGTGTCTCCGGCAGTGGATGACGCTCGAGTGAAGTCAGACGGGACCGGGTATCCGGGGATCGTGATGTCGGATTCGATCTCGTTGCCCCACACCGACCAGTCCGCGTGGCTGTTAGGACGACTTCGGGCGAAGATTTCGAGGAAGGGGCCGTCGAGGATGCGCTCGATGAGCGGAATCATCTCCTCGGGCTTGCGGGAGTGATCCTGACGCGGGAACAGCAACGTCGAGCGCTGACCGTGGAACTTCCACGGCGCGGGCTTCCCGCGGGTGCCGTGCAGTAGCAGCTCATGCGAGCCGCGGAAGTAGTTGCCGAGTCCCATGTAGTACTTGTCCCAGGCTGCGTTCGTCTTGTACTCGAAGCCCCACGCCTTCATGACTTCGAGGCCGGCGGGTAGTGCTGCGTTGGTTACCCAGAGCAGCAGCGTGGCGTCGTCGGCCGCCAGGTCCGCGATCGGCATCTGCTTGATGCGCTCCAGGCTCATCACGTCGTAGTGGCGTGAGGCTCCACGTGCACCGAGCTGGGCGATGTCCCAGGGCGGGTCGGCGTAGATGACCGAGAAGCGGCGGGACGCATCGCGTTCCGGCGCCGAGGGCTCTTCTGAGGGGGTGATGTTGGGCATGAATGAAGTCCTTTCTCCGCGACCCATGCGCTGGTGGCTGAGGGGCGGATAGATGGATATGCGGCATCGCGGCGGGCATGTCAACGGCACTGAACCCGACCGCCGGAGCCGATCGGAACGCCCGAACGGAACACCGCCTCAAGTGGTCGTGACTCGGCTCGGAGAGCGGGCGGTGGTCGGTGTTTCCGCACGTTGTGGAATGAACAACGGACCGCTGCGACTGCTGGTTCGGTTCCTAGCTGCTTTGTCGCTGGCGCATCGCGGACTCACGGAGCATGTTGCGATGTGCTTCGATAGCCGCCTCGTCCAGCACTGCGCCGAGAAGGTTGGCATCCGCTTGGCGCCTGGCAAGGTGCAGTGCGGCCTCGTACTGTTTCCGGTGCCACCCCGGTCCACCCGGGGAGTCCCACATGAGCAACGCCATCGCGACGGCGATGATCATTCCGACCGCGACGGCGAGCAGGGCGATCGACAGCACTGAGCTGAGTTCCATCGTGACCATCTCGTCCACGGCGCTACCGTCCGAACCGCTGCACGGCGGTGGCGGCGGCGAGGGCGTAGGCGTCGACGATCGCCTTGATGCGCTGCTCGCTGAGCGGAGCGGCAGTCACATAGTGCCCCTCGATGGCGGACAGCATGGCGACGTTCTCCATCGCCCGGAGTGCCAGACGGTGTCGAAGGTCGTCGGTGAGTGCCTCGATGGCACCACCGAGCTGGACCGCCTCGATCGCCGAGGTCACCCGGCGCGGCTGCCGGAGGGTGAGAGCGGCGGCGGTCGAACTGATTGGGGAGACGGTCGAGCCGTCGAGCGGCACGAGAGCGTTGGACATAGGAGAGTTCCCTTCAGCGGATTGATGGATGAGCCGCCCGTCGCCCCGAGCCATGCTGGCCGGGGCGACGGGCGGGTGTTACTCCTCGCGAACGAATCGCAGTTCGAGTCCGATGCGGGTGAACGCATCTCGCAGGCCGCCGAACCATTGCTCGTCCGGGGTGACTGCATCCGGGCAGATGGCGTAGAGCAGGCGGTATTGCTGCGATCCCATCAGCTCAATCGCTCGGGTCAGTCCGGGGCGCTGACGCGGATCCGTGGTCGCTTCGGACTCGTCCACCCAGAAGCCGATGACGACGCCGTCCTTCTCAGTGCGGAGGCGGAGCATCTCTTCCTGTGTGGCTCGGTCCTCGAGTTCACGTCCGTTCGACGCCCGGTCTGACGGGAGCGTCGTGCAGATGTAGGCGGCCGCAAACGGCTGCACCTCCTTCATCTCAACGATGGTCACTTCTTGATCGGTTCCGTTCATGGATCGCCTCCTTTCACGAGGTCTTGCCTGCAGCCACTGGCTACTGGCAGCGATATTTAGTTGTGTGTTCCCCTTGCGGGGTCTAAGGCCGAGCGTGACTGTGCACGGCGGCGGTCTGAATCAGGGGCGACCCCTGCAGGAGATAGGACGTGATCGCCGTCTGCAGACGGGCGTCCGCGGCGGCGACCGCGGCAGCGAGCCGAGGGTCCACGAGCGTGGACGCCGCCACGGGCTGCGGCCTTCGAACCGACGCGAGCGGCGCGGCCGAGGCGCTGCGGATGGACGGTCGAGCAGCGATGCGCTCCGCCGAACGGAGGCCTTCGTAGATGCGGAACGCGCGATCGATGTCGGGGATGAGATCGCTGAACAGGGTCTGACCCGAGGGGCTCAGCGTCGGGGTGGCGTAGCCGCTGTGGGAGCTTTCAACGACCTCGCAGCCGGCCAGCCGAGCGATTCGTGCGAACTCTTGGTTGTGGTGCCTGGTGGTGGGTTCGGTGTCGGACACGCCTGTCGCTGCTGCGTAAAGGTGGGCGAGCTCGTGAGCGAGCGTGACGACCGCGTCCTCGCCGGGTCGCTGTCCACCGAAATGACCTTGCGAGCGATCCGCATTGAGTCGGATCTCGTGGAGACCGTCCTCGCCACCGAGGAATGCGAACTGCCCGAGTGCCTCACCGGGTGCGAAACGCACCAGGAGTGTCGTGCCAGCGACCGCATCGACGATGCCTGGAAGCGACGGCTCGAGGCGCGCGGCCATCTTTTTTAGTGCGGCCTCGCAGCTGCTGCGCAGGCGGCGATCCGCCTCCGCGAGAGTCGCGACATCGGTTTGCTGCATAACGTCCTCCCTGCTCGGGCCCAAGTGGTCGAGCGACCACCACCCTCGCAATCGGCTATCGCCGGGTCGTGTCGCAGGGTGTGTCATCTCACGTGTCAAACGACGTGCCAAAGTGGAATCGACCAGTAACGAAAAGGGGGCAAGGCGTGTCGTATTTGCAGCTCACGTTTTCGTTCCTCCTCCCCGCCGCGGGTGCGAGTGGTGAGTGAACTCGAAGGGGTTCTCGACCCTCGGATTCGCTTTGTACGGGCTGCTTACGGCGGTGACCTCTCTCTCGCGGACGCCCTTCGCGACCGCCAACTTGCCGCCGTCGTTGCCGCACATGTTGGGCAGCGGCCCGGCGAAGACCTAGAGGAGGACGGCATCGCGCTCCTCTGGGCGTTTCGCGACGAACTTGAGGAGCTCCTGGAGTCGAAGCAGCAAGGAGCCGCTTGGAAGCGCGGAAAGAAGGCGCTCGAGTCGGCTGAGTACGCCCTCGTCGTGGCGCGGCTCCTGCTCGATCCGAAGGTGGGCGACGATGTCGACGAAGCGCCGCTCACCCAGCGTGCGCGCCGCGAGCAGGCCGTTGCGGGACTCGGCTTGTCAGGAGAGGGCTACAAACGCCCGTATCGCCAGTCCCCGGAGTTCTACCGTCATTTCATCGACCAGCTGCGGGCGTTTCTCGCCACCGCGCCGATCGTTCTGGTCAAGACCAGTTCTCGTTCAACTCACCCGCGACGCTCACCCTTTGGAGTCCCTGATGAAGTCGCACGGCTTGCACCGATGCTCACGACCTTGCTGTCGGACGCGGCAGTCGTGCTGTACGGGTTCGATGAAGCCGCGGAGCGACTTCACTCCAGTCCCCAGCTGCAAGCGGCGGACAGACAGCGCTTCAATCGAGAGCTCAGTGCAGATGGTCAGTGGCTTGTCGTGCAGCTGGCACGGGCAGATTCGCAACTCCTCGCGCTCGGCAAGGCTCCCGGCGGCCACGCGTTCTTGGCCGCAAACGGTATCGCGTGGGCCGGGTCCGGCTTGCTGCCGTGGGGCACCTTGTTCGATGGGGCGAGGCAACTGCTGGAGCGAGACCCCTACACGAGCGATGATGGCGTTGCTCTCGCTCTGACCAGTACCGACTGGCGCGAGCTCTTGCTCTCAGAGGATCTGTTCTGGGATTCGTCCGAAGCAAGTCGAACGGCCGACACGAGGCGTGAGCTGCTTGACGCAGTCCGGCGAATTCTTCCGGTCCTTCGGGCGGTAGTCCCCGGATGGTCTCGCGACTACATGGTCGACTTCGAGTACAGCGTCTGCTACGGCTACTGGCTACTGGGGATCGAGCCGGAGATCGATGGAGGCGAAGATGACCCGATCGGTGCGCCGTGGACCTTCCCGGCGAATCTACGGGCGCGACTCGACTTTGTGCGAGACGTCTATGAGCTCGCCTGTCCACTCAGCGCGCTCAACGGCGTACCGCGCGTCGCTCGCCGCATCGACCCGGTTTAGAGCGGTCCCCGTGAATCGCCGAAACCCTTCGGGCCATTCAGGTCGGCACAGGCAAAGAAAAGAGCCCGCCTCCGCGTCGAAACAGATGAGCGTCTCGACTACCAGGAGTCGGGCTCTTTCCGTTCGAGCGGGTGCGGACTAGCAGGCTGGCCGGCGTTAGTGGATGACAAACCGGCCATGGAGGGTCTGGTCGATGATTCGGCCCTTGCCTTCCACGGTGATCGGGCCGCGCAGGTAGCTGGCGCCGCCGACGTAGCACTCCTCGCGGAGTTGAACGCCGCCGACAACGATGGCGCGTCCGCCGATGCGCGCCTCGTTGCGAAGAGTGACCATCGATCCGACGAACGCTTGGCCTTCCACAACGGCGTTGTCGAAGAGGCGAGCGTTGGAGGCCAGGACGGCGAGATCCTTCACTCGGGCGCCTCGTGCTACGTAAGCGTGCGGCGAAACTCGCGCAGTGACCGCGACGAGGCCGCCGCCGTTTGGAAAGCGGCGAAAGATCTCGTCGTCTATGACGACAAGGTCATCGTGGAGTGGAGTGATGCGATGTGTCATGCAGTCGGGTGCCAGCATGATCAGTTCCTTTCGGTTGGCGGAATCCCTGCAGGCGCAGGGCGTCGACCGATCACCTGGTGGTGGTCGGGCCGCGCCCACGTCCGGAGAGGAACTCTTCTTCCGAAAGCAAACCAACCGGGATCCCTCCCGGTTGTGGCGCTTACTGTGCGCTGATCCGACGATCTTGTCAAGCGTGAGCGGGATAGGGCGGCGGAAGCGTCATCGCTTGCAGGAGCGGGTGCCGGTATAACGGCGGTGCTCGCTAGCCTCATGATGTGCCCGCGTCGATTCAGATCCCCAGCGAGGTCGCCGCGATCCTCCGCTACTACGTCTACGCGCTCAGGGACCCGCGCGACGGTCGCGTCTTCTATGTCGGCAAGGGCATCGGCGATCGGATCAACTCCCATCTCCGCGAGGCAGGCAAGGATCCCGAGTCCGAAAGAGCGAAGCTGCGAACCATCAACGACGTCGAAGCGGCCGGCCTTGAGGTGGATCTTCTGTTTATTCGCACTGGCATCGAGGACGAGGCGACGGCGTTCGTGGTCGAGCAGGCCGTCATCGATGCCTTCGCCGCCGACGGTCACGCCCTGACCAACCTCGTCCGCGGTCATCACTCCGGCACCGAGGGGCTCGCCTCGCTGAACGCCACGGTGGCACGTCACCGCGCACTGCCGTGTCCACCGATCGCAGAGCCGCTCATCATGGTCAAGATCCAGGCTGGCTGGCGTTCGGATTCTACTGAGCGACAGATATACGACCAGACACGGGGGCACTGGCGGATCGCGCCGTGGGTCCGGGACCGCGCGAAGTACTGCCTCGGCGTCGCCTATGGCGTCGTGCGTGGCGCCTATCGGATTGACGATTGGTTCCCCTCCGAGCAGCCGTGGGATCAGGGCAAGGATCGTTGGGGTTTCAACGGAGCATCTGCGCCAGAGCTCGTGCACGTCATCGGCACACACGTCCGCGACGCCTTCGGGGGGAGGGTGATGTATCGCCGCTACCTCGACGGCTATCCCGGCGCGGAGCAGGATTTGTCCTCTCAAGAGCCAGACCTCGCCTGAAGGTCGATCAGTATCGGCCGCTGTCGATGTCGGTGGTGCCTGTCGTACTTGTCGCGCTGGGAGTGGGCCGAGAGATGGTGAAGTGCCCGCTAGTTGGAGATGCTCTTCCGTCATTATGCGGGATTGGCGCGACACGCCACATTAAGGTTGACCGTTTTCAGATGTTTGCTAAAGGAGCGTGCTACTCTCTCATCTAGAACCCGATCGGAGACAGCATGAACGACGCCGAACCGCTGGACTGGCGCTCCGAGTTCACGGACGATGAGCTCGCAACCCTCCGCGCGTCGATCCCGTCGGCAATCCACCTGAGCCAGGACCGCTCGGCGCGGGCGCACACCGAGTACCAGGACCCGGACGGCGACCAGGACGTGTACGGCGTCGGGATGGCTCGGGGTGCGCAGAAGGAACTGCAGGCGCTCGTCAAGGGCATGGACCGCTACCGTGAGCAGCGCGTGTCGGGGAGCCGTCGCATTCTGCCCTACATCGGCGACACCCTGCTCTTCCTGCAGCGGGTCGGCAAGCAGATGCCCCGCAACCACCGCCGCTACCGCCTGAGCTACCTGCCGGAGCAGCGCCGTGAGGTCTTCCTCCAGACGAGCAACATCAAGTACACCGAGCCCGGTGGGCTGTTCGAGCTCCCACGCGAGGACACCCAGGACGGTGAGGAGTTCGCCCGGCTCTCCGACGTGCTCGAGATCGTCGGCGATGCATCGAACCGCGTCACCCTCATCGTGCCGTACTACAGCAGTACGCCGTTCAGCGTCGGCACGATCTACTGGGCGCCGGCCCGACTCAACGGTCGCTACCTCGAGTTCACGGACCCGGAGCGGCTGATCTATCAGAAGCAGGCCACCTCGCCGCAGGAGAAGAAGCAGAAGCCGCGCGCGACGGGCGGCTTCGCCGATGGCGAGCGACCCCGCACCTCGACTCGGCTCCGACCGCGGCCCGAAGGGGAGAAGGGCAGCAACTGATGGCCGAGCAGCCAACCCTCATGGACGTTGCCCGGCTCTTCGACCCCGCCCGCCTCGCCCAGGCACGCCGCATCTGCAAGCTCACTAAGTCGGAGCTACATCAGATGGTCGGGGTGTCTGCCGCTGCGATCGGGCAGTACGAACGAGGCGAGGTCAAGCCGCGGGCGGAAACCATCGCGGCGCTCGCTGATGCGCTCAACGTGCCGCCCGGGTTCTTCGCTCACGGACGGCCTCGCGCCCAGGTCGAGATCGCCGAGGCCTCGTTCCGCAGGCTCCGCGCCACCACGGTGGGGCAGCAGCAGCAAGCCACCGCATATGTCGAACAGGCGTGGGAGCTCAGCTGCTACCTCGAGGAGAGCGTCGAGTTCCCCGAGGTAGATCTTCCGGCATGGGCTATGCCCGACTCGCTGGACGTGCCCGACCCGATCACGGCGGCTCGCAGCATGCGGTCCCACTGGCAGCTCGGGTTTGAGCCAATCAAGCACCTCGTCTACCAGCTCGAGCAGCACGGCATCCTCACCGTGTTTTTCTCGATGAAGGAGGACCCTTCTCTCGATGAGAAGAGCCGCATCGACGCCTTCTCTACAACCGCGCTGCCGCGTCCGATGATTGTGCTCACGCCGGACAAGGCCGACGACGTCATGCGTCATCGGTTCTCGGCCGCCCACGAGTTGGGTCACATCGTGCTGCACCACGGCCGGCAAGGTACCGACAGTCAGATGGAGCGCCAAGCTAACGAGTTTGCCGCCGAGTTCCTCACCCCGCGCGACGTCATCCGGGAGCAACTACCGACTCGGATGAATTTCAACCGCCTGGAGGAGCTCGGCCGGTGGTGGGGCGTCTCCGTCCACTCGCTGCTCTATCGGCTGCGCGAACTCGACATGGTTTCCGAGTCGACGGCGCGCCGGGCCTACATCACGCTTAATAGCCTGCCGCGTCGACCGCTCTCAATCCGAGAGTTCGAGGGCGAGCAGCCGGAGCTTCTCAAGAACGCCATTGAACTTCTCGACGGGGTCGGCGTCAGCCTTGTCGACATCGCGAACGACCTACAGATGACGCCCAAGCGCATCCGGCAGCTTGCCAGCATCGAAGACCCCCAGCCGAAGCTCTCGCTGGTCAAGACCTCAGACGACCGCCGAACCACGGCGGCGCCCTTTGACAACGTTGAGGGGAACTCCGAAGAGGAAGGAGCCGACATGGCTCACCGTTCCGCAATCACAGGCCGCTACATCTCAAATGCCGCGGCCGCTCGTCACCCGAAGACGAGCGTCACCGAGTCCGGAGGGAACAAGTCGAGCGGCACGCACCACCGCTCGGCCATCTCCGGCCGGTACATCTCGGGGGCTGCCGCTGCCCGTCACCCGAACACAAGCGTGACGGAGAACGGCAAGTAGCACCGAAACGGGAGCGGGCGTTTCGATCTCAGGTCTGGTGAGATCGAACGCCCGCTTCTCGTGTCACTGTAGCGGGGACGAAGCGGCTCATCACGCCAGATGTTGCAAAAACTACAACGTGAAATGTCTTGAACGAATCCCGCTCATGGCTCATAGTCAGCGGAAGCAATGAAGCAATTTGAAGTCCCATCCGTAGTCTCTCGCGCACACCGCCAGGTAAGTGCGGACTTCTCTCTTCGCGGTGCCACGCGCGGAGGCTCGCTCGTGAGTCGACGAACCGGAGGCTTCGCTCTCCCGACCGTCCTGATCGTGTCGGTAATCTTGTTGATGCTGCTTGTAACGGGTATGTCGGCAACTGTCGCCGTCCAAAACGGTCTTCGCGACCAGCACTACACACGGCTCGCGGAGCTTGCGTCGGACGCCGGCAATGCCTTCGCGACAGCCTGCTTCACGCAGAACGGGAATCAGATCACCTGGTCGGATGCCAATCCGCTTCGGCCAAATACAGACTGTTCCGGCAACATCGATTCGGATTTATCGGCATACGTCCTCGACCAAGACAACATTCGCACCTATTTTGTCGTGGACTCATCTATGCAGGCGAAGGGCTACGCCGAGGGTGTTCGATCCTCGACGAATCTCGCATGGAGGGTCTGGACATCTGGGTCTGCGAGTGCAGTGGCAGTGCCGACTGGGGCCAACGACCCGGTCGGCACTTATATCGAGGGCGCCTGGACATCCGCACCGAACGGGTACCTACTCGCAGACGGATCAGCCGTCTCGCGTACCACCTACAGTGCGCTCTTCGCCGTTATCGGCACAACCTACGGTGCTGGGAACGGCAGCACGACGTTCAACTTGCCAGACACCCGCGGTCGTGTGACCGTGCAGCAGAGCGCTGACGTTGAATTCAACTCAATGGGCGAGCTAGGCGGTGAGAAAACTCACATCCTGAGCATCGCTGAAATGCCTAGCCATACGCATATTCAGAATCCTCACAACCATTCGCAGAACCCCCATAGCCATGGCGTGACGATCAATAGGGAGACCAATACCGAAACGGGAGGCAACTCAAGTCGTCTTACGGGAACGTCTTCAGGATCCGGGCAAGGACTCGCGACTGCAACTACCACGGCAACAAATAATGCGACAACTGCGACCAACCAAAATGCTGGAGGCGGTAGTGCTCATAACAACCTTCAACCATATATAGTCGTGACTCGGGCCATTAAGTACTGACCAGAGTGTCAGCCGACTTCCTTACGATTCGATTCATGGAAGCGATGCTTCGCCGAGACATCGAAGCGGTGGCCACGCACCTCGAGTCCCTCGACCGTTCTCTGAAGTACGACGAGTTCGTCACCGAGATCGCCGCGTCTGCACCCACCGAGAGTGACATTCATTGGATGGCTGACAACCAGCTCGTCAACCTCTTCTTCTCGCTACGGACAGCACGTCCCGAACTCCTCACAACCCGGCTCCGTGAGTGGCTGGCGTGACCCGGCTCCCGCGCGAGTGGTCGCACGCCGGCTTAGAAGCTGTTGGCTTCGAAGGTTTCGTCCCGCTCGCAGCTCTTGGTCGCAGTGAAGCACCGAAGAATCCCGGCATCTACATCGTGCTCCGCGAGGGACAAGCGCAGGCGGAATTCCTCCCTCGCAGCATCGCGGGCCACTTCAAGGGCGTCGACTCCACTGTGGAGCGCGCCGTCCTTGAAGCGGCCTGGATACCGGACACGTCGGTGCTCTACATCGGCAAGGCACGTTGGGGGATCAAGCGGGACGGATTGCGTCGCCGTCTGAGCCAGTACCGGCGTCACGGTGCGGGACGAGCCGTTGGACACCGGGGCGGTGAGTACATCTGGCAAGTCGCCGGATCGGAAGCGTTCCTTGTGTGCTGGAAGGTCGTTGACGACGAAGCCGTCGACCAGTTCGAGGCAGATCTCATCGACGCCTTCGAGTTCGAGCACGGTCGCTGGCCGTTCGCCAACCGGAAGCACGAGCGCCGAAGAGGCACTACTCCTCCGGTCGCGTGAGCCCGCGGCGTGCTCTACGCGCTGGGCTTGGAACCGTTCTTCGCGACGACAGCAGCGATCGAGACAGCAATACCTCCGACAGCGGCTGCTCCGATGAGGGCCTTCTGGCCTGCCTCCTTGCCCGCCGTCCGACGCTGAGTCGGATCCTTGAGTGCCTCGCGCCACGGAATAGCGCCGAGGGGAGCACGTCCCGATTCGATACCGAGCGGACTATGGAAGTCATCGACGACCGCAGCAGTGGAGTTGAGGGAGTCGATTACCGAACGTGCGGCTCGTGCGTGAAGCAGGATGTTCTCGTTCGCGACGCCGCCTGCGGAGTCCATCTGTTCCATCAATCGGGTGGTGGTTTCGAGCACTTTGGACCGACGCGAGGCACGTGCATCCGCTACGCCCAGCCGGTGACCGTCCAGGCTGTCGGGAGCAGTCGCCAGAACGAAGTCGAGCTCGAGCACCCGGAACTCATCCTGAAGCTCGAAGCAACGCGCGAGCACCGCGAGCTGCACCGCGACGTCCCGCTCAATCTGCCGCGTCGCCTTTTTCAGTTCTCCAGCCTTGGTCTTGTTTTCAACCTTCTCGGCAAGTGCTCGAAGTGCGAGTAGGGCCTCGTCCTGGACAGTGAAAAGTGTCTCGGAGACGCCGTTCACCTTGTCCCACCAGGTTCTCGCATCGCCGCCGTGATCGCGGATAGTCGTTGCCTCGGCGATCGCTGCAGCAGCGCCATTCATCCTGGCGAGCACCGCATCCCGTTGAGCGCGGCGCACGTCATCGAGCTTCTCGTCGATGCGCACGAGAAGTTCCTTGAGCTCCTGTGCCTCCGCCTGCTGAGCGAACTGGCTGAGAAGGCCACCCACACCCGAAAGCACGGCGGGATTGCTCAGCAGAGACGCCGGACCGTCCTCGGCTTGGAGCCACTTGAGCGAGGTCTTGCCTGTTTCGCCGAGCATTAAGTGCGAGATGCCCTTGGTCTTGGTGGGCATCAGTCCGCCTGCGTCCTTCAGGCGCTTCGCCGACTCTGGCGTCAGCTTCAAGTACAACGCGGACTGCTCGATGACTCCGGAGACCGTGTCTGCGATACCCGCGCCTGCATTCGCAGCTGCACCGAGCTTCTCGATGTCGAACGGCTTCGCGTGCGCTAAGAGGTCAAGACGAGAGAGGAACCGCTCGACGGATCCCCGCTCGCCCACAACGATGACGCCGTCGTTGTCTCCGACTAGCTCGATCTCGTCTGCCATTGTTCGGCTGCCTCCTGGCGCAAGGTTAGCGGTAGCCCCCGACGGCGTCCTCTGAATGTGAAATGCACAACGTCCCGAACGGCGTATTGACTCTCGTCTCGCTCAATTCATAATGGGCACTCCCTCCTCGTCCGAGAGCGGCTTCAAGAGGAACCATCCGGGTTCGTCGGTCGCTCAAGGAAGAGGAGGTGTGGTGCTCATGACTGACGCCACGCATGCTGGGTACATCCCGGCGCCCCAGATGCGAACGCTCGCCGTACGCATCACCGACGATCTGCGGGCACAGCTGGACGTCATCGCCCAACTCAATGACCGCAGCGTCACCGAAGAGATCCGGATCGCCCTGGAGGGCTGGGTCGAGACCAGCAAGTCCGACCCGAAGGTGCTCCAGCGTGCAGAGACGGTGCGTGCCGACATCGAGCGCGAGGCCGAGACCAAGCGCAACGCGATCTCGTCCATCTTCGGTACCTCGGCCCCGAGCCCCAGCGGCTCGCGTGGGCGGAGCAAGCAGGCGTCCGACGACGCCTGAACACGGGCGACCGCTTCCGGGATCGAGAACCACGTGTTCTCTCCCGGAGCGGTTGCCGCCCTCACTCCAGTGCTCGTTGCTGTGCCGCGGCTTACGCAGGGGAACCGTCCTGGTTCGCCGGCCGCTTGCAGCAAGGAGAAGGAAATGGTCAGAGGGCTCTATGTTCCCGTCGATGCCAGCCAGCCGATCGAGGTCCGCGACTTCGCGGGCCTCGAGGATTACCAGGCGGCGGTCGAGGGCTGGATCGAACCGGTCGACGTGCCGGACCTCGGCATCACCATCTATGTCAACGAGGAAGGGCTGCTCCGGCGACTGCCGTTCAACGCCCGTGCTTCCTTCCTGTGGTGGTATCACGTCCCAGCCGCTCGCCAGGCGATGCTGGTCGGCAACGCCGTCATCGTCGGGATGCCGGACCAAGAGGGCGACAGCACTGATGCGCCTGCCGAGGTGCGTGAGCTGTTTACGACGAGCGAAGAGTTCGCGGTGTTGGTGAAGGTCGGCGGGGACCCCGCCTGGTACACCGACCCTGTGAACAAGGTGTCGTCGGTCGTGCTCCCGCTCACGGGCGGCGACCCGAACTGGTTCGCAAGCTCCGCCCGCTACGAGGATTACTCCTCGGCCGCGGTCTGGGCGATGGTGCTGCTCGAGCGGTGGAACGATGCCGTCGACAGCAAGGTCGTGAGGGTCTCCGAGTTGCCGGACCAGCTCCGCAGCGCCCTCGCTGAGAGCGTCCGCGGCAAGCAGGTGGGAGCCTGAACCCACGCGGCAGTGACCCTTCGGGATTGAGCGCTTCGACGCTCTCCTGGGGGTCGCTGCCGCTCTTTCTATTTCTGCGTCGGCAGCGCTTGGGAGAATGGACGGAGAGAAGGGCAGGGACCGATGGCGACTCGCGAAGAACTCATGCGGGACGATCTCTACGCCCGCTTCAAGGAGATGACCTTCAGCCCCGGTATCGCTCGCCTCTACGACGTTACGAATCCGGTTGGCCAGGCGATGGCCTCCTTCCATACGCAGCTCAACGGACTGTTCGACTTCATGAACACCAAGTGGAAGGTGAATGGCCACTACAACGCGAACGAGAGCCGGGAGCTTCTTGATCTCATCGCGCAGATCGCCTCGACCCAGGCGGGGCTGAAGAAGATCGGCGTGACGCTGGAGGTCCGAGACGACTACCAGCGGGTCTTTGATGAGGTGAAGGGGTTTCTCGGCCGCTCGGGTGGCAGCCCCATCCCGGATGACTTCGCGGGCATCACCGTGATCGAATACGAGCCTGTCTTCAGCAGCTCGGAGACGGAGATGCAGCTGGCGGACTCACGTCAGCGGGTGCAACCCAAGATGATCGGCGAAGGAGCGTTCGCCCTCGTGTACAGCTACGTCGATCCTGAGTACGACAAGAAGTTCGCCATCAAGCGGGCGAAGACCGGGATCGACGACAAGGAGCTCGCGCGGTTCCGCCAGGAGTTTGACATCTTGCGCGGACTGAACTTCCCCTACGTGCTTGAGGTGTACCGCTACAACGAGTCGCGCAACGACTACACGATGGAGTTCTGCGACAGCACCCTGGAGGCGTTCATTGCCGCCCGCAACGCGACGCTGCCGTTCAGCTCTCGACGTCGCATCGCGTTGCAGTTTCTCTACGGTCTCAACTACTTGCACAGCAAGCGGATTCTGCACCGCGACATCAGCCTCCGAAACGTACTGGTGAAGATTCACGATTCAGGTGCTGCGACCGTGAAACTCTCCGACTTCGGTCTCGCCAAGGATCCGGACTCTGGCCTCACCAAGACGGACTCTGAGACCAAGGGATCGATCATCGACCCGGCGCTGACGTCCTTCAAGGACTATGCCGTGATCAACGAGATTTACCCGATCGGCGTTGTGCTGTCTTTCATCTTCTCCGGTCGGCGCGATCTCAATGCAACATCGGGTGCCGTGCGCGCGATCGTTGACAAGTGTGTGACGCACGGCCTGACGGCTCGCTACCAGGACGTCCGTGCGGTCATCGAGGACGTGGAGAAGCTCGCTCCAGAAGCAGCAGACGCGGAGCAGCGCCCGCCCGCTTAGCGTGTCTACTCGCCGAAGACGGTCACGACGTCGGAGAGATCCGACGGCTCCAACTTGTCGAACTCAAGCTGCGGAATCTTGACGTAGGTCCAGGTCACGTCACCGAGGAGTGTCGCGTTCTCGCACCATGCCCGAGCCGCTCGGTCCTTGAACGCAACATCGACGTCTTCGCGCCCCTTGGTCTCGAGCAAGTAGTGGACGCCGTTCTCGTCCTTCGCGACGAAGTCCGGCTCGTAGTAGCGCAGATTGGTGGCACTGTCCGTGTACTCGATCACGAATCCGAATCGCTGCGGCAGCTTTGCGAACGCCACCACATCTTTTGCGTCGTTGAGGAACTTGGCGAAGCGACGCTCGAAGTCGTTGTCGGCCGCGACGAGGTTGAAGACGGTCTTCTCCGCTTCAAACGTGGGACGCGAGAATGGGAACGGTTCGGTGGTCGAGAGCGCGCGACCCGGATCTTCCAAGGTCGGCGTCAGCTCATCGACCACCAGCGCGCGGAGAACCTCGGCGAAAGCGCGGACGGTCACGAACTGGCTCACGGGATGGGCGATAGCCCCCACGATCGCCTTGTCGGTCAGATCGACGGTTTCGCCGAATGCGTGGTGCTCAAGGAAGGCGCGAACCTTGGGGGCGATCGCCGCGAACTGAGAGGGTAGCTTCACGTCATTGGCGATTCGCTTCGCGTAGTACGAAATGACTTCTTCCGCCGTCTGCGGCACAGGAATCGTGTACTCGCGCTCGACGAGCTTCTCCAGCGTGACGATGTCTGTGCCTTCGTAGGAGAACTTCTGCGCTGCCGCGTCATTCTCTTTCTTCGGCAGGATTGGTGCCTTCAGTGTCGCGACGTCGATGGCTTCGATCTCCTCGGCCAGGGACTTCTTCCTCGCAAGAATCGGGCTCAGTTGGGGGATGAGGAGATCCTTGTCGGCCTTGTCCGGGTCCGGAGCGACTGTCGTAATGACGAGCGGGTTCTTCGGATCGAAAGTCTCGAGGGTGAGATCCTCGTCCTTCTCGAGCTGTTCGAGGAACTGCAGGAAGCCAGGGTTCCCGAGAATGTCGACACGCTCGACATAGTCGGTCGAACCGTCGCCAAACATGCGACGTAGGCCACGGCCGATTGCCTGCTCGGGCAGGATGTTGGCCTTCGCGGAGAACGGGCGCAGGCCGACGATGACGGTCACATTCTGAACGTCCCAGCCCTCACGGAGCATCAAGACAGAGACGATCGCGTTGACAGCGTTCTGGTTCTCGTCGACGCGACGAGCCACATCACGTGCGGCGTCAAGGTCCTTCTTCGAGACGTCGCCACTGCGGTCGGTGTGGATGACCAGCAGCTGCGCTTCGCCATTCTTGTTCGCTCCGAACTCAGCGGGGTACTTGGCCTGCAGGTAGGAGCCGACGTCGTCCGCCTCCGCCGTGCTGTTGAGCATGACGAAGAGGATCGGCTTCTTCTGGAGCGGCGAGAGCTGGTCGCGGTACTCCCGCCAGCGCTCGACACCGGCAGTGAGATACGACTGGTAGCGAACGCTCGCGACGTCCGAGGGCTGGTCCTTGAGGCCGGCCGTGATGCCCTTCATGGGCTGCTTCACGATCTTGTCGATGATCGCTTGTTTGAGCGGATAGTCAGCGACGGTCCAGGTGAAGAGGCCGCCTTTTTGGTAGCGAGGCGTCGCGGAGAAGTCGAGTTGACCGATGAGAGGGGCCGCGCCTCCGAGCTCGCGGATGATCTTGTTCCACTCGTTCTCTTCGTCGTGAACGTGGTGAGCTTCGTCGTTGACGACCAGAAGGCCGCCGCCCCGCGCAGCGAGTCGTTCGGCAAGGGTCGGGCTCGTCGAAACTGACGCTCCAGGTGCTTTGCCGAGCACGTCGAGAATCTCGGACGCTTCGGTGCTCTCGATCTTTGTGCTGGGCTTGTAAAGCTGCTGGATGTTCGTGAGGTACAGCGCGCCCTGCGAGGCGGGCTTCTCGGGCTCACCCGGCATGTAACAGTCCAACTCCCAAAAGATCTTGAGCTCGGGAGGGATGATCGGATCGATCTTGAAGATGCGCCCGTTTGAGAAGTCGGCGCGCAGGCGATCAAGGACGATCAGGTTGGGTGCGAGCAGCAGGAAAGTCCGCGCGTAGTCGGCGCGCGCTTCGGCCACCGCATTGAAGTACTGCCATGCCATCGCCAGTGACATCACCTTGGTCTTGCCCGATCCAGTAGCCATCTTGATCGCATAGCGCGCAAAGAAGTCGTACTGGAGGATGTGCAGCCCTGCGACCGAGGTGAAGCGCTCGAGCAGGTCCTGATGGCGGCGAACGCCCTCGACCTCGTAGAGCCAGATCAGGGTTTCGATCGACGTCCGCTGGGCGGGGTAGTAGGCGAACGGTCGTCCCGACGGAAGCCGGTGCTCACGCTCGAACCAATGTGAGAGCAGCGTCTTGGTGGTCTCGCTGACACCGGGGTAGCTGGCGGTGCGCCATGCATCGACACCCTTCCGGATCTCCGCGACGAGCGGTGCTCCCGCGGCGGGGCTCGGCTTCTTCGGAGGCATGACTAGCCAACCTTGATCGTGAACTGCTTAGTCGTGTCGTTGCCCAGGATGTCGATCACCTTCACGACGATGTTGTATTCGCCCGGTTCCGGGTACTCGTGCTTCGCTTCGAGTTCGACCTTCTTGGACTTCCGAGTCCGGTAAGCCTGCCAGACGTTGTGGAAGGCGTCTCCCTTGTTATCCCAGTCGATCGCCCAGTAGTCGATCCACTGCGACCAATGACTAACGGCGCTCTGGATCTCCGCGGGCACGTCGTCGAGGGGGATGATGAAGTTCTCGAGCGTGAGCTTCACGGTCGACTTGCTGACTTCGCTCTTGATGTTGAGCGCCGCGAGTTCGAAGAACTTGATGTCGCCCTGCTCGACAGCTCGCTTCTCCAGCACCTCGCGAGGGATCCGCACCAGCTTCAATTCGATGCCGGCCTTCAGCGCGTCCTGCCTCGCAACCTCGTTGAGCTCGAAGGCGAAGTCCCACCCGAGGACATCGACGCTCTGCACGGACGGCGCCTGATCTCCGGTCCCGACTACCCGTCGGAACTCGGCGACAATCTGCTTGATGTCACTCGCGGTAACGGGCGAATCGACCGTTCCGACGTGAACCATTCGGCCGCTCTTCAGCCCGTGTAGCCACGCGTGGCCAGCGACCGCCTCGCCGCCATAGAGGTCGAGGATGAAGTTGCGGTAGGCGGTGATCCTGGCTGCGGCCGACTCTCCAAACTCGGCCTCTTGCCAGAGCTGACGTTCGTACTTGCCGAGGTTCTGAACGACGAACGGACGAACGTGCTCGATGTCGAGGAGGCGCTTCCGGGTGGTGTGGATCGCGAAACGTCCCAGATCTGAAGTGATCCAGCGACGCTCCAGCTTTTCCGCAACTACCGCTGTCGTGCCGCTTCCAGCAAAGCAGTCCAATACAAGGTCACCGGGGTTGGACGCTGCGGTCAGGATGCGCGTCAGTAGTGCCTCGGGCTTCTGAGTCGGGTAGTCGACATTCTCCGTTCGGTCGGCGGGCATCAGGTAGGGGAGCCGCCAGACGTCATCGATCGTGCGTTCGGTCTCCGTGTAATAGATGAGCTTGCCGTCGGCATCCCGAGCTTGCTTGAGCGATTTGGTGGCCGGGTCCCACACCCGCTTTTGCTGCTGCTTCGGAACGTCCCGCTGTTCGCGAAGTCGCTGAAATGTGTACTTGTCTGACTTGGAGTACCAAAAGACGATGTCGTGGTTCGATGCGAATCGATTGATGTTGCCCTGGAGCTTGTTGTAGTAGTGCCAGACGATTTCGTTCCGGAAGTTCTCGCGTCCGAACACCTCGTCGAGCACCAACTTGGCCAGGTGCCCGACGTGCCAATCGAGATGCACGAAGATGCTCCCAGTCGGGGAGAGCAGATCGTAGAGCTGGACCAGCGTGGAGTTCAGCCATGACAGGTAGCCGTCGACGCCACTGCCCCAGGTGTCGCGGTAGGCCTTCTGTTCAATGAGCGTCGGTTCTTTGGTGAACGACTCGTCATCGACGGAGATGTTGAACGAGAAGTCATCTCCCGTGAAGAACGGCGGGTCGATGTAGATCAAGTCAACTGCGCCGGTGAACTCGTCGAGCAGGGCAGGGAGCACGTACTTCTTGTCGCCCCAAATGAGGCGGTTCCGCCAGTTGGCCGGCTGATCGTCCGAGAAGAAATCGAACGCCTGCTGACGCTCGAGCTGCGTTTCGTTGACCGTCTCGATTGTCTGGAACGGGAGGGACACCCGAAGCGGCGGGACGCGGCGACCCTTGTCGTCATACTTGCCGTCCCAGACCAGCTCAACCATGTCGGCCCCGTTCATCCCTGATTCGTGCCCGGTGGGCCCTGACTGCTCCGTGGCCCGCGCGAACGAGGGCAGGTCAACTCTATGAGGTGGGACCGACCAGCAGGAGTGCCTGAGTTCGCGAAGGTCCTCCCGCCCGATGTCGGTTGTGCTTGCAAGAATTGTGAAGGAGGCGCATAACTAAGGACGCATATGACGGCGAATCAGGACCCGATGAAAGAGCCGCGCCGCGTGCTCACTATCGACGGAGGGGGAATCAAAGGCGTCTTTCCCGCCGCCTTTCTTGCTGATCTCGAGAAAGAACTCGACCAGCCGCTCGCGTCGTACTTCGACTTGATCGTCGGAACTTCGACTGGTGGGATCATCGCCCTTGCGATCGGTCTTGGGATTCCGGCCGCAGACGTCCTCAAGTTCTACGAGGACGAAGGTCCGAAGATCTTCAAGGGCAGTCGCCGTCTGGGGTTCTTCCGGCAGCTCGTGAGCGCCAAGTACGATCCGGCGCCACTTCGCGCAGCACTGGAGAAGGTCCTTGGCGACCGGCTGTTGGGTGAGGCGAAGACCCGCCTGGTCATTCCGTCACTCAACCTGTCGACCGGCACCGTGCACGTCTTCAAGACTGCGCACAATGAGCGCTTCGAGCGGGACTACAAGGAGCGGGCGCTCGACGTCGCGATGGCGACGGCCGCCGCACCGACGTACTTCCCGACGCACCGACTCGATAGTGGCGTGCCGCTTGTGGACGGCGGCATGTGGGCCAATAACCCGATGGGGACTGGCGCGGTGGAGGCCATCGGCGTACTCGAGTGGTCGAAGGGTGATGTCGATCTCCTTGGCGTCGGATGCACCGATGCAGCTGCGAACTTCACTGCGAGCCGTACTCGCTTCCTGGGTCTGTTCAACTACTGGGCGAAGCGAATCGTGAACGTCTTCATGGCCGGTCAGTCGTCGGGGTCGTTGGGGACCGCGATGCTCCTGCTCGGTCGTGAGCACGTGGTGCGTGTCTCGCCTGTCGTCGATGCGCGGAAGTACGACCTCGATGGCGTTGCGGGTATTCCGGAGCTTCGTGCCCTCGGGGCGGAGTACGCACGTGACCAGTTGCCCCTGCTGCGGAAGCAGTTCTTCAGCCGTCCCGCCCAGCCGTTCGCACCCATCCGCTCACTGGCCGATCCGGAGGCGAAGCAGTGAAACTAGCCAAGCACTTCGATGCCTTCCTGAAGAACAAAGTCAATCTGAGCGACGGGCGCATCAAGCAGCTAGACGACCGCACCGAGGCGATCACCAACTTCCTCAAGGCTGGCGACGATGCTTTCGCGGAGAGCTTCATCGCGGTACTGCCGCAGGGGAGTTACGCCCACCGCACGATCATCAATCCGGTGCGGGCCAACGACGAGTTCGATGCCGATCTGCTGCTCGAGATGAACGAGATCGACGGGTGGGACGCGAAGGACTACGTCCAAGAGCTCTACACGGTGTTTCGCGGCAGTACGACGTACCGCGACATGGTCAGCCGTCACAGCCGGTGCGTCCGGATTGACTATGCGAACGAGTTCCACATTGACGTCGTGCCGTACATGGAGCGGACGAGCGGCAGGCACTACATCACGAATCGCAACGAGGACCTCTTCGAGTTGACCAACCCCGAAGGTTACAACGAGTGGCTCGACGAGCGGAACAAGCTCGCCGGCGGGAAGCTCGTCAAGGTCATCCGACTCGTGAAGTACCTCCGCGACTACAAGGACACCTTCGACTGCAAGTCGGTCATCCTCTCGATCCTGCTTGGCAACGCGGTCGACGACGCGGCTGCGTGGAGTGACGACGACCTGTATCCGGATGTGCCGACCGCGCTCCGCAAGATCATCGGCGACCTCGACGATTACATGCAGGACAACGAGACGATGCCGAGCATCGACGACCCGAGCGAGCCGAGCGAGAACTTCAACCACCGCTGGGATCAAGATCGCTACGCGAACTTCCGCGTCAAGATCCATCAGTACCGCGGCTGGATCGACGATGCCTATCTCGAGGAGGACGCCGAGCAGTCCAAGGTTAAGTGGCGTCGGCTCTTCGGCGACAAGTTCGGTACCTACGACACGACGGCCAAGAGCGCACTCGAAGCGCATGTCGGGCGTGCCGGTGTCAATGACACGGAGCAGACGTTGCTCGGCAAGTGGGGGATTCCGACCCGGCTCGATCCCGGCTACAAGGCGACGCTCGTCGCGAAGCTCGGCAAGCGAGACGGGTTCCGCGAGTACATCCTTCGTCGCTATGGGAACCGGGCACCGAAGAAGAGCTCGATCAACTTCACGCTGACGCATAACGTGCCCGGCCAGGTCGAGGTGTACTGGAAGGTGCGCAACACCGGCGAAGAGGCGATGGCCGCAAACCAGATTCGCGGGGAGGTCGTTCGTGACGGCGGCAACCAGCGTCGCAGCGAGTCAACGTCCTACCGCGGCCATCACTACGTGGAGGTGTATGTAGTCAAGGACGGCGTGTGCGTGGCGATGGACCACCACGTCGTGATCGTCACCTAGCTCAGCTGGTCTTTGCCTCATCGATGAGCTTCTTGACTGTGCGCGGGTCGCGCCCCAAGCGCGTTGCGATCTCTCGAATAGGTATTCCGTCCCCATGGAGGGCGCGCGCTTCCGCAGCGATCGCTACTGGAGTTCGGCCACCGTGCTTTTCGGCTCCAAGTCGCTTCAGCCGGTGGTGGACTGTCCATTCTGAAGTGCCGACCTCGCGGGCGATGTCGACGGGACGCACGCCATCCCGGTAAAGGTTGACGATTCGTTCGTTTTGCTTCATAGTGAGGCGGCCTGGTCCGCGCTTGCTTGTTGCAGGCGGACGGACGACTCGTTCTGATCCGGCTCGCTTGACTAGAGAATTCAAGTACGCCGCGTCCTCAGCTCGATTCAAGTACCGTCCCAAGAGCCGCACCGACGCGTGAGAATGCCACACACGTTCGCGCTGCTCCGCGAATCCCTCCCCCTCAGACCTCGCGTGCGCGTTCCGCGTTCTCGGTGATCCTCCGCAGGAGCCGGACCAGCGTGTCGCGCTCGGCGTCGTTGAGTCCGTCGAGGAGGAGCTGGTCGTGGTCGAGCAGTCGGGGGAGTTCTGACTCCACGAGGTGGCGACCCGCCGGCGTGAGGGAGAGCATGACGACGCGTCCGTCGCGTTCGAGGCGTCCACGCCGGATCAAGCCGGCGGATTCCAAGCGCGCGGCGAGCTTGGTGGTCGCCGCGCCACTCAGCATCGTCTGAGCGGTGACCTCGCTCGCGCGCAGCGGGTGCGGACTGCGCGCCAGCGCGCACAGGACGTCGAACTCGGAACGGGACACGCCCGCGGGGGCGAGCAGTCGGTCGAGTTGCTGGGTGGAGAAGGCGCTGATCCTGCCGATGCGGCCCATCGTCTCGATCGTCGAGGTGTCGACGCCCGGGAGGGTCTGCGCCCACGCGCGGCGGAGTCGCGCGACGAAGTCGTCGGGAGCGGTCGGGCTGGCGTCCACGCGAGCAGTCTAGGTCACGGATGATGCACCGGTATTTTACTAGTGTAGTATTACGGCGACAGAGGGGATGCTGAATGACCGACCGACTGCCCGGAACTCCGCCTGCCGCGAGCGAGGGTGGTGGACTCTTCCACCAGCCACCCGCGGTGTGGGCCGTGGCGTTCGCGTCGATGGCCGCTTTCATGGGGATCGGCCTGGTCGGCCCGATCCTGCCGAGCATCGCGGTCGCGATGGACGCGTCGCCGGTCGAGACGTCGCTGCTGTTCACGAGTTACCTCGCGGTGACCGCCGCCGCGATGTTCTTCACGAGCTGGCTGTCGTCGCGCATCGGCACCCGCACGACGATGCAGCTCGGGCTCCTGGTGATCGTCGTCGCCGCCGTCGGCTGCATGCTCTCGACCGACATCCTGGGCATCATCCTGTTCCGCGCGCTGTGGGGGCTCGGCAACGCCCTATTCCTGTCGACGGCGCTCGCGTCGATCATCACCGCGAGTGGCGGGCGGTCGCAGCACGCCATCGTGCTCTACGAGGCGGCCCTCGGTCTGGGCCTGGCGGTCGGACCGCTCGTCGGCGGTCTGCTCGGAGAGGTCTCCTGGTCGGCGTCGTTCCTCGGAACCGCCTCGCTCATGGCGGTCGGGCTCGTCGCGATCATCGTGGTCGTCCGCGGCGCCGGGAAGCCCGCCGAGCGCAGCAGCGCGACCGCCCCGTTCCGCGCGCTCGGCATCCGCTCGATCCTGATCCTCAGCATCGTCGCCTTCTTCTACAACTCATCCTTCTTCGTCACCCTCGCCTACGTGCCCTACCCGCTAGACATGCCCCCGGTCGGCATCGGCCTCGTGATGACCGGCTTCGGACTCGGACTCGCTGTCGCCAGCGTCGTCATCGCCCCGCGGCTCACGCGCCGGATCTCGGCGCTCTGGGTGCTCGTCGGCTCACTCGTCGTCTTCGCGGCGACCCACCTCGCGGCCGCGGCCCTCGTCGACCACCTGCCGTGGCTCATCGCGTGCGTCGTGCTGCTCGGATTCGAGATCGGAGCGATCAACACCGTGCTGACCGAAGTGGTCATGGAAGCGACCGATCTGCCCCGACCCGTCGCCTCCTCGGCTTACTCGGGCGTGCGGTTCGTAGGCGGCGCCATCGGAGCGCCTGTCGGCACCGGCCTCGCCGCGTCCGGTGCCGGGATGCCCTTCGCCTTCGCCGCCGCGACCGCGATCGTCGGCGCCGCCCTCATCCTCGTGTCCTGGCGTGCACTGCGCCGGGCCGACCACGCGGTGCGCGAGGATGCGGTCGTCGAAGCCGAGGCGATCACCGGCGGCGAATAGCCCTGGGGCGTGCGCTCTCGAACGGGATGTCCTGAGATCGCCCGTTGCGTGTGGCACTGTCGCGCGTCCCTCCAGGGGGCACGGGTGTGCCGATCGCTCCCGACCATCGTGGCTTACTCGAGGTAACGGAGCGACGGAGCTTTCGTTGGACGCGCAGAACAAGCATCCGGCCGACCGCTATGGGGCGCGCGTGCCGTCACCGCTGAGGGCACAGAGTCCTCCGACCAGTGTTCGAGCCGCCGCGCTAGCTGCAGCCAGGATCTCTTCGTCGCTGGTTTCGCTTCCTGCCGCCGCTTCGACGGCGAAGTTGATGCTGAGCAGCGCCATCCGAATGAGAAGCGCGTCAGACGGCGAGGGCGCGTCGAGCAACGCAGTGAGCTTCGACGCCACCTGATCGAGACCCTGGCCGATCCGTTTACCCTCCGCGCCACCGAGATCACCCGAAAGTCGCGGGTTCGCCGCGAGAAAGCGAATCCCGTGCAGCTTGTCGGCGGAGAAGCTCTCAACCCATCTGAGAACGGCGCGCTCCAGTAGGTCGGGTGAGGTGGGCTGATCCTCGATCCACGAGAGAAGCGCTTCGGCTTCGTCGCCGCGCTGGGTGAACAGGCTGTGGAGGATGCTCTCCTTGCCCGGGAAGTAGTAGTACAGCGACGCCTTGTTGATACCGAGCTGATCAGCAATCTCGCGAAGCGACGTCGCCTCGTAGCCGTGTCGGGTGAACAGCTCGAGGGCGACTCTCTGGATCTCGGCACGAGTCTCTTCGCCCGATCGTTTCGCTGGTGCCATGTCCCTATCGTAAATCGATCTTGCCGTATCTACCTAACGGTAGGTAGATTGGGCGCAGGAGGGATGGTATGAGTGATTACAGGGTCATCCGCGAATACGAGTACCCGATCGATGAGGTCTGGGAGGTCATGACCGCACCCGAGTGGGTCGCCAAGTGGACCACGACCGGGCAGGGAGGGCGCCCGGAGGATTTCGAGGCCGTCGTTGGCAGGAAGTTCCGCTTCGTCGGGAAGCCGACGTTGGGTTGGGCTGGCGTCGTCTACTGCGAAGTCAAGGAAGTCGATGCGCCGCGCATGCTCCACTACACGTGGAAGGGCGACCAGGAGTCGGACGAGGTGACGGACGTCCGCTACCTTCTTGAGTCGACCGAAACAGGCACCCGATTCACCTGGGACCACACCGGTTTCGAGGGTATCGGGGGCTTCGCGATGTCTCGCCTGCTGTCGAACGTGCGGCACAAGATGATGACGGACGGAGTACCGCCCGTTCTCGCAGAACTCCACGCACGTCGCGCCGATCGCTCGGCCTAGGGCTTGGTCGTCTCACCCTCGCGTCCGGGGGCGGTCGGCCTGGCACGTGGTGCCGCCGACCCCTGTGGGGCACTGTCGCATGTCCCTCCAGGGGTACGGCGAGCACGTGAGAGTGCGCAACTCAGGAAATCCGGCTCCCCGCGCGGACGTTTCGCCCCTTGGACCGGCATCTCCTGAATCGTGCGCGCCGCACCCTTGCGGCCGAGACCGCCCTCGACGTCCGACGCCGGTCGGCGACGGGGTCACTCCGTCGCGAGGTTGCCCGGCGCGAACTCCGAGTCGGGCGACCAGACGGGCCGGTCGTCGGCGTCGGCGACGTCGCGGCCGATGCGGGCGAGCATCCGCACGTCGTCGACCATGCCGGCGAGGTCCCAGTCGTCTTCGATGGCGTCGCCGGGCTTGTGGTACAGCTCGCTCACGTAGCGGGCGCGCACGGCGGTGCCGTAGTCGGCGGGGCGGTCGACGTAGACGGAGCCCGGGTGCAGGAAGAACAGCGCCGGCACGCCCTTGCGCAGGAACTCGAGGTGGTCGGAGCGGTAGAAGTACCCCTTGTCGGGCTCGGGGTCGTCGGTCACGGTGCGGCCGAGGTCGGCGGCGCGGCGCTCGAGCACGGCGTCGAGGCTCGAGTGGCCGCGGCCGGTGCTCACGACGTCGCTCGTGCGGCCCCAGACGTTCATCATGTCGAGGTTGAGGATGGCGACGGTGTCGTCGATCGGCAGCGCCGGCTCCGTCACGTAGTGCGCGGCGCCGAGCAGGCCCGACTCCTCGAGGGTGAAGAAGAGGAACACGAAGGAGCGCCGCCCGGGGGAGGCCGCGAGCGCGCGGGCGATCTCGAGCACGGCGGAGCAGCCCGACGCGTTGTCGACGGCGCCGCCGAGGGTCGCGGTCTCGCCCTCCTCGACCTTCTGGCCGAAGTGGTCCCAATGGGCGGAGTAGACGACGCACTCGTCGGCGAGCGCGGGGTCGGTGCCGTCGAGGCGGGCGACGACGTTGTGCGAGGTGAAGCGCCGCGTCTCGTTCTCGAGCGTCACGTGCGCCTCGGCGCCGATCACGACGGGGCGGAAGCCGGGCTGCAGCGCGCGGCGCTCGAGGTCGTCGAGGTCGTGGCCGGCGCGGGCGAGCAGGGTGCGCGCGAAGTCGCGGGTCAGCCAGCCCTCCACCGGCATCCGGTCGGGCGCGGCCTCCATGCCGAGGTGCTCGCCCTCCCACCCGCTGCGCGGCACCGAGAACGGGTAGCCGGCGCGCACGTCGTCGTGCACGATGAGGCAGCCCGCGGCACCGTGCCGGTCGGCGACGTCGAACTTGTTGTTCCAGCGGCCGTGGTAGGTCATCCCGGAGCCGCGGAAGAACGTCGGGTCCTGCCGGGACGGGTCGGCCGGGTCCGGGCGGCTCGGGTCGCCCGCGAGCGTCACGACGATCGCGCCGGCGAGGTCGACCTCGGCGGGATAGTCGTTCCAGTCGTACTCGGGCGCGTCGGCACCGAATCCGACGAAGACGAGGGGCGCCCGCAGGTCGACGCGCGGGTGCGGCGAGCGGATGAGGTAGTCGTCGAAGTGCGCGGGGGTGAGCGGCTCGCCCGTGGGGAAGGAGATGCGCGTCGCCGGGTGGGGCGTGTTGCTCACGACCGGCACCTCCTGCACGAACCCGCCGTCGGGCATCCCGCCGCGCAGCCCCAGCGCGCGCAACTGCTCCTCGAGGTAGGCGACCGTGATCGTCTCGCCCTCGGTGCCGGGGCGTCTGCCCTGGAAGGCGGGGGAGGAGAGGGTGCGGATGTGGTCGAGCAGTCGGTCGGCGGTGACGCCGTCGAGCGCGCTCTCGATGTCGCTCACCCTTCGGATCCTACGTCGGCCAGCTCCAGGCCCACGGGGATGGGTCCGGGCCGAGCCGACCCGGACCCCCGGGGAGCTCAGCGCACGCCGAACCCGATGCTCGACCAGATGCCGTAGCTCGTCGTGGCGACGAGCCGGTAGTAGCCCGGCGCGAGCCCGGTCGGCGAATAGGTGATCGTCACGTCGCCGTTGGAGTTCGTCGTGCCGGTGCCGACGACGACGCCGTCCACCGTGAAGGTGACGGGCGCGTTCGGCACGAGCAGGTTGAACACGAACGTGTACGACGGTGCGGTCGCCGAGGCGGCCGCGGGTGCGGGAGCCGGTGCCGCGGTCGCGCTCGCCGCGACCCCCAGCGTCAGCCCGGTGGACAGGGCGAGCGCCGCCGCGCCCGCGAGGATGGTTCTGAACTTCATCTCGACCTCCTTCTGTGAGTGGAGGCACCCCTGATGACTACCCCCATACGGGGGTCAAGGCGCCGGATGTCCTCCCTATTCCCGAAGGCAGTCCCGCCGCCGTTCGTCTGTTTGTCAGACAGCTAGTACGCTGGATGAGGAAGTTGCCTCGAAGGAGAGTGTGCAAGTGGCATCCACGGGATTCGCCCCCGATCGGCTCGAGCGTCTGCGGGAGGTCATCCGCGACGAGATCGATCGCAAGGTCTACTGGGGAGCCGCGCTGCGGATCGCGCGCGGCGGCGAGACGGCGTTCGACGAGGCGATCGGCTTCGCCGACGGCGACCACACGCGCCCCCTCGCGACCGACTCGGTGTTCAGCATCTTCTCCGGCACCAAGGCGTTCATCAACGTGCTGACCCTGCGCGCGATCGAGCGCGGCCAGTTCGGGCTCAACACGAAGATGGTCGACCTCATCCCCGAGTTCGCCGGCGCCCCCCGCGACCGTTCGACGATCTTCAACTTCCTCACCCACACGACCGGGATGCCCGGCGTCTGGGAGCCGAAGTCCGGCCTCCTGCTCGACCGTCTCGACGACGCCGTCGCCGCGGTGTGCGAGCACATCCTCGGCACCTCGGAGCCCGGCACGCGCTGCGACTACGCGCCGATGGCGAACCACACGCTCCTCGGCGAGGCGCTGCGCCGCACCGACCCGAAGGGCCGGGACATCGTCACGATCGTGCGCGAGGACCTCTTCGAGCCGCTCGGGATGGTCGACACCAACTTCGGCATCACCGACCGCACGCGCGACCGGCACGTCGTGCCCGACATGCGCGGCATCGTGCCCATCACGAGCCCGTCGCGCGAGAACGACGAGCCCAACGGCCTCTACACGGCGTCCCACAACGAGGCGACGTGGGTCGGCGCGTCGTCGACCACGCACGACATGTCGCGCTTCGTGGAGATGCTGCGGGGCGAGGGCACCCTCGGGGAGGCCCGCATCCTCTCGCCGCGCATGGTGCGCCTGGCCCGTCGCAACTGGACCGGCGACCTGCCCAACGAGCTCTACAAGACCGTCGCCCTGCGCGCGGGCTACGACGTGCCGCCGGCCTACCTCGGCTTCGGCTTCAACGTGCGCGGCGAGAAGCTCGTCACGACGCAGCTCGGCACGCTCACCTCGCCCGAGACCTTCGGCAACTACGGCGCGGGCAGCGTGCTGTTCTGGGTCGACCCCGAGCTCGACGTCAGCTTCGTCGCGCTCACCGCGGGCCTCCTGCCGCAGGCGGCCAACATCGAGCGGTTCCAGCGCTGGTCCGACCTCGTCGTCGGCGCGGCCCTCTGAGCAGAGAAGGAACGAACGGATGAACGTCGCCGAACTGCCCCACGTCTCGGGTGAGCTCCTCGACCTCGACGAGCTCGCGGCCGTGCGGGCGCAGAGCTGGATCGCGCGGAGCGACCGCGGCTTCGAGGTGCTCACCTACGACCGCGGTTTCGAGGTGCTCGAGCACCCCCAGCTGCTCAAGGGGCCGACCTTCCAGTACCGCATCGACGAGCTCGGTCTCACCGGCGACGCCCGTCGCTACATGCAGATGAGTGTGCCGAACACCGAGGGGGAGTACCGCAAGCGCCTCCGCCAGCCGCTCACCTCGCTTTTCCGCCCGAGCCAGATCGCGAAGCTGCGCGAGGGCATCCGCGACATCGCGCGCACGGCCGTCGCCGAACTCGACCACGACGGTCCGGTCGACCTCATGGAGAGGCTGTGCTGGATCGTGCCGTCGCAGACCTACTGCGACCTCGTGTCGATCCCGCGCGAGTTCGGCCCGACGATCAAGAGCATCGGCGACCGCATCCTGGGCGTCCTCCTCACGGTCGACAAGGACCGCGTGCACGAGCTCGAGGCAGCCGTCGCCGAGTCGGTCGAGATCGTGAAGGAGCACCTCGAGAAGCGTCGCCAGAACCTCGGCGACGACTTCACGTCGGTCATGATCCAGCAGCAGGAAGCCGGGATGCTGACCGAGGAGGAGCTCTTCGTCGAGGCGTTCAGCATCCTCCAGGCGAGCGTCGACAACACGGCCCACCAGATGGGCAACACGTTCGCCCTGCTGCTCCGCGAGCCGGAGCGGTGGCGGGCGTTCGTCGAGAACCGCGACCTGCGCGGTCCCATCATCGAGGAGGCCATCCGCCTCTACCCGCGGTTCGGCACGGTGTTCCGGCTCGCCCCGAACGACGTCACGATCGGCGACGTCGACATCCCGGGTGGCTCGTGGATCTTCGTCTCGGTGCGCGCGGCGCAGCGCGACCCCGCGCAGTTCGAGGCCCCCGACGAGTACCGCCTCGACCGCAAAAACTCGCGCAAGCCGATGTTCGGCTCGGGCGGCTACAACTGCCTCGGTCAGAACCTCGCGCGCATGGAGATCGAGGAGGCGCTGATGGCCGTGGCCGACGCCTACCCCGAGATCCGGCTCGCGGGCGACTGGGTGCGGCGCGAGACGAACGCCGTGAGCGAGACGAAGCAGCTCCCCGTCACCCTGCGCTGAGCCGCAGGGGGTCGACGCGCGTCCACGGACCGTAGACGCCGCCGAGCCAGCTCGCGCCGTCGATCGTGAGCGCGACGTCGGCGATCTCGATGTCGGCGTCGGCCGCGAGCTCGGATGCCGCGGGCGCGTCGAGCAGGCGCGCGAGCGTGAGGCGCCCCGCGGCGGTGTCCGCCGTGAGCACCGCGCCGTCGGCGGTGTGCTCGATCGCGGGGTCGGCGAGTACGACATCCATCGCGCCGCCGTGGCCGTGGATGCGCAGCCGTCCGGTGAACCGGGTGGGGTCGTCGGTGCCGGGGAAGCGGAACCCGTCGGGTCCCCGCTCGACGCCGTCGAGTTCGATCGTCGCCTGGGCGATCTCCTCCGCGTAGGAGAGGAAACTCTCCTTGATGCCCCAGACGAACGTCCTGCGTCGCGTCACCTTGACCGCCCCCTCGCTCCGCGATAGGTTCCAACCTGTCTGACAAACATACGTCTGTCACCTCACTACTCCGAGCATCCTCCATGAGCGCACCCCACGTCGACGTCGTCATCGCCCGATTCGGTTCCCGCACCGCCCGCCGTCGCGACGTGTTCCTCAACGAGACCGTCGACCCCGAGGCGCCGATCGACATGGCGTACTACTTCTGGGTCATCCGCGGCGCCTCGCGCCCCTACCTCGTCGACACCGGGTTCGCCGCGCCCGTCGGACGGCGCCGCGGCCGCACCGTCGACGCCGACCCGTTCGAACTGTTCGCCGCGCTCGGCGTCGGCCCCGAGACCGCGCCGACCATCATCGTCACCCACGCGCACTACGACCACATCGGCAACCTCGCCGCGTTCGACCGGTCGCCGCTCATCGTCTCGGGCCGCGAGCTCGACTTCTGGGCGAGCCCGCTCGGCGCGCGCGGCGAGTTCGGGATGCTGACCGAGCGCGACGAGATCGCCGCCCTCCTCGCGGCCGACGCCGCGGGTCGCGTGCGCCGCGTCGACGGCGACACCGAGCTCGAGCCCGGCATCACCCTGCTGCCCGTCGGCGGGCACACGCCCGGGCAGCTCATGGTGCTCGTCGAGACTCCCACCGGGCCCGTGCTGCTCGCCTCCGACGCCGTGCACTACGACGAGGAGCTCGACCGCGACGTGCCCTTCACCCACCTCAGCAGCCTCCCGGACTCGTACGCCGCGTTCGACCGGGTGCGAGCCCTGCGCGACCGGGGGGCGCTCGTCGTGAGCGGCCACGACCCCGCCGCGCTCGCCCTGGGACCCGCGCTCGCGGACTATCCCGACCTCACCGCGGTCCTCGGCGTGACGCCGGCCGCAGAACCCCGAAAGGACCCTCGATGACCGCGAACACGGAGACCTTCGACAAGGGACTCGCGATGCGCAAGCAGGTGCTCGGCGCCGACCACGTGCAGCGCTCCCTCGACGCCGCGAGCGACTTCACGCGCGAGATGCAGGAGCTCGTGACCGAGTACTGCTGGGGCGCCGTGTGGACGCGCGAGGGCATCGACGTGAAGACCCGGTCCGCGATCAACCTCGCGATGCTCACCGCCCTCAACCGCGGGCACGAGCTCGCGGTGCACGTGCGCGGTGCGCTCAACAACGGGCTGACGCCGGAGGAGATCAAGGAGATCCTCCTGCAGACCGCGATCTACTGCGGCGTGCCGGCGGCGCTCGAGTCGTTCCGCATCGCCGAGGCGACGATCCGCGAGGTGCGCGGCGACGCCTGAGCGGCCCGCTCGAAGGCCGCACGGCGCCGCGCCGTGCGGTCCTCGAACCGCCCCTGCAGTTCGGGGTGCGTGACGACGTACTCCTCGTCGGCCTCGACGGCATCCGCGATCATGACCGCGACCTCGGCGGGCGTGCGCCACAGCTCCGCGGGCGGGTCGATCGCGATCGACCGCAGCGCCCCCGCGGAGTCGTCGGGACGGTGCCGCAGGCTGTCGGCGATCGCCGTGCGCGTCGGTCCGGGCAGCACCGTGGAGACGCCGATCGGCCGACCCGCGGCGGCGAGCTCGCCGCGCAGCGCCTCGCCGAGTGCGAGCACGCCCGCCTTCGTGACGGCGTAGCCGCCGAGCGGCGACATCGGGTCGATCGCCGACATCGACGAGACGTTGACGAGATGCCCGGGGGAGCCGTCGGCGTCGAGCAACGGCAGGAAGACGCCCACGCCGTGCAGCACGCTCCAGAGGTTCACGTCGACGAGCCAGCGCCAGTCGCGCTCCGTCATCTCCTGCACGAGCGCCTGCGGCCCGACGCCCGCGTTGTTGACGAGCACGTCGACGCGGCCGAAGTGCTCGAGCGTCGCCGCCGCGAGGTGCTCGAGGTCGCCGCGCGACGACACGTCGGTGCGCACCGCGAGACCGCCCAGGGAGGCCGCGACGGCCTCGGCGGCGGCGAGGTCGAGGTCGGCGACGACGACCCGGGCGCCGCGCGCGGCGAACTCCCGCGCGATCCCCTCGCCGATTCCGGATGCCGCCCCGGTGACGACGGCGACGGCGCCCGCGAGCGCGGTCATCAGGCCACCTCGAAGATCGAGTAGTGCGGGCCGCGGTCGTTGCGCGTGCCCTTCGCGACGGCGACGATGCGCGTGAGCCACGCGTACTCGGGCGAGCTCGTCTCGAAGCGCGGGGTGGTGCGGGAGAACACGACGGGCGCGTCCGTCGGGGCGCTGCGCGTGTAGGTGCGCGCGGAGCGGGCGTTCTCCGGGTCGTCGCCGACGAGCACGAGGCCGGTGTAGGAGAGCGCGACGAGGTGGTCGTCGTGGGTGCGCAGCATCGTGCGCATGTCGACCTCCATCGCGCCGTCGGCCCGCCAGCGCACCCAGTCCATGCCGACCGCCTCGACGGTGCCGCGCACGCGCTCGCCCCAGAACTCGCCGCCGTCGACGGGGTAGGCGGAGCGCGTGGGCGCGTCGACTCCGTCCGCGTGCCAGGTGCGCTCGTAGCCGATGTCGAGCTGGAGTTCGAGCAGGGGCACGAGGGTCGGGGTGTAGCGGGGTTCGGTCACGGCGGGACTCCTCTGCGCTGGGGAATGTCTGCTGTCAGTTTGACTGACATCCTTGCACGCGGCATCCTGGCAACGGCCGATCGGCCCTCGACCCGACGCGAAGGAGCGACACGTGGGCGACGTCCCCTCATCCGTCCTCGAGGCCCTCGTCGCGACCGCGCGGCGGGCCCGCGACATCGACGACCGCGACCGCGCCAAGTTGCGCATCGTGCTCGGCGACGCGATCGCCGTCGCCGCCCTGGCCGCCGACACCCCGGCCGCCCGGAGCGCCCGCGCGTACGCCGCCGCGGCGGCATC